>ERZ772807.59-NODE-59-length-71888-cov-5.914524_pt1 | contig 71888 bp, 56 predicted proteins | sample MGYA00511472_ERZ772807 | MGnify/ENA primary metagenome ERZ772807 (study PRJEB29015, sample SAMEA2737947) | human oral metagenome | biome: human oral; feature: human-associated habitat; material: dental | place: China | collected 2039 ... | reverse complement strand
CAGGACGGACTCTTTGGCGTGTTATCTGCATCAAACCGAATTTGCTCAATGGTAAGATGTTATGCCGAGCACGATCTTTTTGCATCGCTTTGCACATGCGTTCGTAAAGCATCTGTCGGTCTTCCGCCAAGTTCATGTCAATAAAGTCAACAACAATAATTCCCCCCATATCTCTTAGTCGAAGTTGACGAGCTATTTCGTCGGCTGCACCAAGATTTGTATCGAGAGCATTTTGTTCTTGTTCTTTTTCCTTTGTTCTGTTCCCACTATTCACGTCAACAACGTGCATGGCTTCGGTATGTTCAACGATAATGTAGCATCCGTGTCCGTAATTTATTGTTTTCCCAAAGCTCGACTTAATTTGTTTTGTTACATTGAAGTTGTCGAAGATAGGAACTTTTCCTGTATACTTCTTTACTATGTTTGCTTTTTCAGGAGCAATGAGAGTAACATAGTTTTTTACGGCGTCACATATTTCTTCGTCGTTTACATAAATATTCTCGTAGGTTGGGTTGAAAAGATCGCGAAGCATGCCTACTGCACGGCCTTTTTCTTCAAAAACGAGCTGTGGTCGCTCCTGAGTTTTTTGTACTTTTGTTATGGCATCTTGCCATCTTCCATACAAAAGCTTCATCTCAGCGTCGAGTTCTGCCACCCTTTTTCCTTGAGCTACAGTACGAACAATTACTCCAAAATTCTTAGGGCGAATGCTTTGTATAAGTTGCTTTAAGCGAGCACGCTCTTCTCCACTTTTTATTTTGGTAGAAACGTTTACTTTATCTCCGAAAGGAATGAGCACAATATAGCGCCCTGCAAAAGAAATTTCACCTGTCAGGCGCGGTCCCTTTGTAGAAATGGGTTCTTTTACTATTTGTACCATTACTTCCTGACCTACCTGAAGTATATTCTGAATACTGCTATCCTTTTGTAAGTCGGGTTGTTTACTGGCTTTTTGAATAGGATAAAGTTTTTTTCTATCGCTTTGTACCTGTTTGAGATATTTGGCAAAGGAGTTGAACTGACTTCCTAAATCAAGATAATGAAGAAATGCGTCGCGTTCATAGCCAACATCTACAAAGCAGGCATTAAGTCCTGGCATAAGTTTTTTAACTTTCGCAATGTAGATGTTTCCAACGGAGAAATTGGCCTCTCTTGGTTCGCGTTGGTATTCAACCAATCGTTTATCCTCAAGCAATGCAATCGAAATCTCTTTCGGTTGGGCATCAATTATTATTTCGCTTGTCATTTTCTTCTGTTTTATAAGCTTCTATAATGAGCTTACTTAAAGAAAGCGAGACGTGTCTCCGCCTCCAAGGGATAAGGAGTTTTTGTGCGTTGACATGCCCCGTTCTGTTGAAAGATTACATAAAAATCTTCGGGCCGTTATGGCTTATTTGCTCTTATGTCTGTTCTTTCTTAATCTCTTCTTACGCTTGTGCGTAGCCATTTTGTGTCCCTTTTTCTTCTTTCCGTTTGGCATAGCTTTAAATGTTTAAATTGTTTGTATCGTTTTTTCTTACTTTTTCATATCCTCAATAAAAGTCTTCGCCGGTTTGAAACTGGGGAAGTTATGCGCAGGGATAGTGATTGTTGTGTTCTTTGAAATGTTTCGTGCGGTTTTCTCTGCCCGATGCTTTATAATGAAGCTTCCAAAACCACGGAGATAGACATTTTCTTTCTTCTCCAACATGCTGTTCTTTATCGCATCCATAAAAGATTCCACAACTGCCGACACATCTTTCTTAGATATGCCAGTGGAAGACGCAATCCCATTGATGATATCTGCCTTTGTCATTTGTTCTGTTTATCTATAAATTTATACTTATCTTGTTATCTCATCATAACGGTGTGCAAAGATACTCATTTTCAGATAAATAGAGAAATGTTTTTCGTTTTTTTTGCAAAAACTCTTTCATAAGGTGTTTAGCAATCTACTTTTTTTGTACCTTTGCTCAATAATAATATATAAGGTGTTATGAAAATTGCTATTGGAATTGATGTTGGAATATCGACGACAAAGATAGTTGGAATAAGAAATAAAGAAGTAGTACGTCCTTTGCGTATAAAAGCTACAGATCCTGTAACTTCTCTTTATGGTGCTTTTGGGAAGTATCTATACGACAATAAGATAGAACTGAATGATGTAGGAAAAGTCATGCTGACAGGTGTAGGTTCTGCTTATATAGATAAGCCTGTTTACGGTTTGCCTACAGAAAAAGCTGATGAATTTTTAGCCGATGGATTAGGTGCTCGATTTGAATCGAATCTAAATCGAATGATTGTTGTTTCAATGGGTACCGGCACTTCGCTTGTATTGTGTGACGAAGATGATATTCGGCATATTGGTGGAATAGGGATAGGAGGAGGTACTCTGAGTGGACTTTCTCGTTTATTGCTGAATACCGATGATATTCATCAGATTTCAGATTTAGCAAAGAAAGGGAACATAGGAAATATAAATCTACAAATCAGTGACATTTCTTCTAAACCTCTTCCAGGATTACCAATGAATGCAACTGCTTCGCTTTTTGCAAATGCATATGGTAATGCAAAAAATGAAGATGTTGCATTAGGTCTTATATGTCTGGTATTACAATCTATAGGCTCTGCATCTATCTTAAGTGCGTTAAATAGTGGGATTAAGAATTTTGTAATGATTGGTAATCTTTCGCGTTTACCTCAATGTAAAATTCTTTTCCCAATGATGGAACGTCTTTATAATGTCAATTTTATTATTCCTAAATATTCAGAATATTGTACTGCTATAGGTGCAGCTTTACAAGCCAGCAACGAATTATAATAAAATAAAAGCAGCTCGTGAAAGTAATAAATACTTTGAACGAGCTGGACGTGTGTATCACAGTATTATTTAAATATCTTTGTTACTTTAATAATAATCTATTTATAATTTATAGAGTAATATCGTTATAACTGAATTCTGTTAGCAAAATTACAAAAAAGAATTTATATATAGACTAAAATCATAACTTTTTTCTTCTTTTTATACTACGTATGATTATTATAGGGACTATTTTTATCTATTTCTGTATTCTATTACTTATAAGTAAACTAACAATTAAGAAAGGTAATAATGAAACTTTTTTTAGGGCGACTCGACAGTCTCCTTGGTATCTTGTGGCTTTTGGTATGATAGGCGCAAGTATTTCTGGAGTTACATTTGTCAGTGTTCCTGGAATGGTAATTGAACAAAATATGACTTATGCCCAAACTTGTATGGGTTTTATTTTAGGTTATGTGTTGGTGTCTTTTGTTCTATTACCAATTTATTATCGTTTAAATTTAATAACAATCTATTCATTTCTAAAAGAAAGATTAGGCGAACGAAGCTACAAAATAGGCGCTTCATTTTTTATTTTATCCAAAATGTCTGGAGCAACTGTAAAATTTTATGTTGTTTGTATGATTTTACAACGTTTTGTTCTTGATAATTTCACAGTTCCTTTTCCACTTACAGTTGTTGTTTTAGTATTGTTAATATGGCTTTATACGCATAAAGGTGGGATAAGAACCTTGGTGTTTACTGATTCCTTTCAAACGTTGTGTATGTTTTTAACTTTATTCCTTATTGTATATAAAGTTATAGATGCACTGAATCTGGATCTTGTGGAAACCTTTAATACTATTGTGAATAATGAACATTCACAAATATTTGTTTGGAATGATTGGGTTTCTACACAAAATTTCTGGAAACAATTTCTAAGTGGTGTGTTTATTGTTGTTGTTATGACAGGTCTTGATCAGGATATGATGCAGAAGAATCTAACATGTAAGTCCTTACGCGATGCGCAAAAGGATATGTGTACTTATGGTCTTGCCTTCTTGCCGGCTAACCTATTGTTTATGGCTTTAGGTGTATTGCTTATGATATTCTTTCAACAAAAGAGTATTCCTTTACCAACTTCTCCCGACGAATTAATGTTGTATCCTATTGCTAATGGCATTTTGGGTAGTGGAGTAGAGATATTATTTACAATAGGTGTGGTTGCAGCATGTTTCTCGAGTGCCGACTCTGCACTAACTTCACTTACTACCAGTGTTTGTGTTGATATTTGTGAACAACCAACAAACGAAAGGCTACGTAAAAATGTACATATAGGAGTATCGATTGTATTTATTCTATTTATTTTGATATTTAAAGCAATAAATTCTACGAATTTAATTAATGCTGTATATATATTGTGCTCCTATACTTACGGACCTATTCTCGGATTATTTGTTTATGCATTGTTAATACGGAGATGCGTGAATGATAACTTAGTACCTTATATTGCTATAGCAAGTCCATTGTTCTGTTTCTTGTTAGACAATGTTGCTTCGCAATTTTGGAATTATAAATTTGGGTATGAATTACTAATGCTCAATGGACTATTAACTTTTATTGGATTATTGTTTATACGAGATAAGAAAATAGAAAGATAAATGATAATTTCAAGACTAATATCTTATTTTGTATAAAAATTTCTCCATCAAATGTATTTTGATAATACAAGATTTAAGTATATGTGCGAATACATTACACTAATCTTAGATCTTCTTTACATTTAAAATTATTGATTCTAAAAAGAGAGATTGAAATGGACCTAATCATATCAATTTCATTTAGATAGAAAAATCTTTTAATGCCTTTTGAGCTATTACACGATAACTATCACCTAAATCACAGAAGCGCATCACACACCGATAAGCCGATTGTTTCACTGCAAAATCGGTTCCATTGAGTGCAACTTCCGCCTGGTCAAGAAACTCATTCATGCCTCTTTCGTCAGGTGCTTTAGCATCAGAAAACAAACAAGCTAATGTCTGAAAGCCACACACCTGATATAAATTTTTATCTGAAGCAAGACATTGAAATGCCAAAGATGAAGCAAAATTCAGATATCGAAGTAAATTGAACGATAGAAGTTCAGCTATTTCTTGTGTTGGTATTTGTTCCAACCAAATACCTACAACATCTGGGAACATCTCCTCGGCTGGCATTATGTAAGTTGCAAGGATCTTGCACTCTCTACTATTTTCTTTCCAAAGAGCAATCGCTAAATCGTAATCTTTTCCGTATTCTTTCGCTATCTTTCGCAGATTAATCAAGTCTATTCCCCAATTCACTTTATATTCTGCCCCCTTTTCACGCATAGACTGGGCAGCAACACCATTCATAAACAAGTGAAAAGATTGCTTTATCTGCTTCAGTTTATCGTGTGTTTCTCCTGTTGCCATAAACTATAATCTTTTGAATATCTCATCATTTGATGAGCATAAGTCTCCGTATAATCTAATTTTACATCAACTATTTGGTTGTCATGGTCGTATTCTAACTTCATAATTGGGTTTATAAAACCTTTATAGGGTGCTATATCCAACTGTGCATAACGTTGTAGCACTTCGTTGTGAAGTGCCTTGTTTACTTTTACCGCATAACTTTCTACGAGTTTTCTTGTTGCATTGAAATCGCCCGTACTCTTTATTCGCTGAATCTCTGTAAGTTGTTGAGCAAAAATTTGACGCAAAGCCACATAATCGTTGATGCGTACAAATGTTTTAAGCTCTTTTGTTGTGTCATCAGGCAATTTCACAAACTCTATCACATTTTCTGACTTCCCTATCTCGTAAGCCCACCATGCAATTAAGGCACGGTTTTGCATGTGTGCTTCTTCAATCTGTTTATTAGGTTTAATACGAGCCAACTGTGTCATCAGTCCATTCATTATATAAGTATAATATTGGGCTTTAAAGGCTTCTTCAGAATCCAATAATCCCAACTCCAACAACTTTTTATCGCCTATATAATAAAGTCCGAATAAATCGGCTCTTGCTTCTTCTATAGTATTACCGTAATTCTTTAACGAATCAGAATCTATTCCTGAAAGTAGTTTACCACTACCATGCCCTAAACATTCGTGCAAATCTGTATGTAGTTCATCGGTTAGATTGCCATAGGCTTCTATCAACTTGCGTATTTGAGCATCAACAACAAACTCTTCTATAAATCCATTGCCTTTTGCAGCCATATTATAAGCTTGTGTAAGATTAGAAATAGTTACACTTTTTGAACCATACTCTGCTCTTATCCAATCTGCATTAGGAAGATTTATGCCTATTGCAGATGCAGGGTACTCATCTCCCCCAAGCATTGCTGCACATACAACATTGGCAGTTACACCCTTTACAACTTCTTTCTTAAAACGATTATCAACAGGAGAGTGGTCTTCAAACCATTGCGCATTAGCCGAGATTATTTGTGTCCGCCTTGTTGCTTCCAAATCTTTATAGTGCACAATGCCTTCCCACGAACCTTTCAGACCTAATGCATCGCCATAAACTTCAATAAAACCATTAATAAAATCTATTTGCCCATTACATTCTGTAACCCATTTAATAGAATATTTATCGAAGTCGGCGAGGTCGCCAGAGATATAATAAGCTATCAATAAGAGAATTATCTCTTTTTGGTCGTTGTTTTCACAATAAGTTATCGCCTTGTTCAACCAATAAACAATTTGTTTTATAGTTTTTCCATAACGTCCATTTAGTTTCCAAACAATCTCTTCGAGTTTATTATCATGTTTTACCAAAGTTGAGTTTAAACCAAACGATAGACGCTTATCTTCAGCTTTTTCTTTTTTATTAGCATAGAAACGTTCTACTTCTTCCTGATTTACATTTTCATAAAAGTTATTTGATGACGTTTTTATAACATCTGTTCCGCCTGCTTTATTTACCCTTTTGGGCATACATTTAGGATTAAAGATTATTTCACTCAATGTATTTTTATAATCAGTAAAAGCTTTTTCAGAATTAAGACCTAATTTGCTTTTTCCAACCTTATTTAATGCTTCTATGAAATAGCTATGTGAAAATGTAGGAGTAAATTTTTCCATCGCATAATGATGATGGATTCCATTAGCGAACCAAACTTTCTTCAAATACAATTCTAAGCCTTTAAAATCATCACTATCCTCTTTATATCTTTCGACGAGAATACATTCTAAGGCCTTTCTTATCTGTAGGTTATATTTGCCAAATTGCTGAAAGGTTATATCGCGCCCCCATAATGTTGCTTTTGCTAAACAGTAAATATAAAGTTTTTGTTTCAGTGTAAAATCGTCAAATCCATCTAAACGATAGCGTAACATTTGTATGTCGCCAAACCGCTCTGATGAATAATTAAAAGAATCTTCATCTATTCTTCTATTTTGTTTCAACATCAACAATCTCCTTGTTCTTAGGGCGTAATGCTTTCAATTTATATTCGCGTGGGGTCATTCCATTTATTCGATAAAAAGATGCATAAAATGACTGACGATTTGCAAAACCAACCATCGTGCTTATGTCTTCCATATTCAAATCTTTATACTTCTTTGATGAAAGAATAGCCATTGCTTCTTCTATTCTAAATTTATTTACAAATGATGTATAGTTCATATTAAACTTTACATTCACAACCGCAGAGATATATCTTGTGTTGGTTTCTAAGTCTTCCGCAAGTTGCTTTGCGGAATAGTTCTTATCCCGATACCTCTGTTGAAAGAGTATTATATTCAGAATTTGATCTTTTAACTCTTCCATTAATTTTGGACTTACTAGACCACGGTATGTTGCAGTCTTTTCCTTTTTTCCTGTAATATTATACTTTCCCATAATAGCTAATTTAGATAAGTTACTGTTAAGCTGATTCTCTTGCAAATTTAAATATTTTTTTTGTCAAAGTCAATTTTTACGCAACTTTTTTTCTGTGTTACACGGAATTATATATAAATTCTATAAAAGATAGCAGTAGTTTGCTTTATTTGCAATTAAATTCTTGAATATTATTTGTAAAATGGAGCCTCAGAAATTCATTCTTTCACAAAAAAGATGAGACTCTGTAATAAGATGAAACGAGATATAAATTTCTGTAGACTTCTATTGATTATTCGATGAAGTTTATAGAAATTTATATCTCGATTTCATATTTTATTTAAATTGAAAATTCATCTTATTATTTAAATGGTGTCTAATTTAAATTTCTCGTTTGTTCGGCAACTTCTTCTTGAATGCGACGTACAAAGTCTTTCTTGGTCATTGTTGCTTGTTCTCCACCACCTTGCTGACGCATAGAGACCAATCCACCTTCCATTTCTTTTTCTCCAACGATTATCATATATGGAATGCGTTTTAGTTCATTATCGCGTATCTTCCGTCCTATTTTCTCATTGCGTTCATCAACTAAAGCACGTACATCATGTGCGTCAAAGTATTGTTTTACTTCTTGTGCATATTCATTATACTTCTCTGAAATAGGCAGAATAGCTACTTGGTCAGGAGTCAGCCACAATGGGAAATGTCCTGCTGTATGCTCTATAAGAACAGCTGTAAAACGTTCTAACGAGCCAAAGGGAGCACGGTGAATCATTACTGGAGTTTCTTTCGTATTATTTTCTGCTGTATACTCCAATTTAAATCGATTAGGCAGATTATAATCTACTTGAATTGTTCCTAATTGCCAACGACGTCCAATAGCGTCTTTAACCATAAAGTCGAGTTTAGGGCCATAAAAAGCAGCTTCGCCAATTTCAATTCGTGCGTTTAGTCCTTTTTCCTTGCAGGCTTCCTTTATAGCTCGTTCACTTTCTTCCCATACTTTATCTGAACCAATATATTTCTCCTTATCAGCTGGATCGCGAAGTGATATTTGTGCCTCATAATCGTTGAAACCAAACGTAGCAAATACTTTTAAGATAATGTCAATAACATCTTCGAATTCTTTCCGTAATTGTTCTGGGCGAACAAAAATATGAGCATCGTCTTGAGTAAAAGTACGCACACGAGTTAAACCGTGCAACTCTCCACTTTTTTCATAACGAAATACCGTTCCAAATTCTGCAATACGTAATGGTAATTCTTTATAAGAACGTGGTTTATATGAAAAAACTTCACAATGATGTGGACAGTTCATAGGTTTGAGCATATACTCCTCATCTTCTTCCGGTGTCTGAATAGGCTGGAATGAATCTTTACCATAATGGGCATAATGTCCTGATGTTACATAAAGATTTTTCCCGCCAATTCCTGGTGTAATAACTTCTTGATAATGATACGGACGCTGTAACTTCCTAAGCACTTCTTGTAAACGAAGACGAAGCTGCGTTCCTTTTGGTAACCAAATGGGGAGTCCTTTACCTACTCTTTCCGAGAATGTAAAGAGTTCCATTTCCTTACCTATCTTACGGTGGTCACGTTTTTTCGCCTCTTCCAACATTGCAAGATACTCGTCAAGCATCTTTTTTTTAGGAAAGGTAATACCATAAATACGTGTCAATTGATCACTCTTTGCATCTCCACGCCAAAATGCTCCAGCCACACTTGTTAGTTTAACTGCTTTTATTGCACCTGTCGACATAAGATGAGGACCACGACAGAGATCGGTAAAGTTGCCTTGCGAATAGGTTGAGATTGTACCATCGTCAAGATCTTCAACAATGTGCTCAACTTTATATTCCTGCCCATCAGCAGAAAATTCTTTAATTGCATCTGCTTTAGAAACATCACGACGAACAATCTTTAAATCTTTTTTTGCCAATTCAAGCATCTTCTGTTCAATCTTAGGGAAATCGCTTTCAGAAATAACTTGTCCGTTGGCAGGTTGTACATCGTAGAAAAAACCATTTTCAATTGCAGGACCAAATCCGAATTGAATACCTGGGTAAAGTTCTTTTAAAGCTTCTGCCAATAAGTGTGCAGAAGAATGCCAGAAAGTATGCTTTCCCTCTTCGTCCTCAAACTTATACAAAGCTATCGTTGCGTCCTCATTAATTGGGCGGTTTAACTCAGTTGTCACACCATTAACCCCGCAAGATACAACGTTGCGAGCGAGAGCCGGTGAAATACTCTCTGCAATTTGAAGTCCAGTTACCCCCTGTTCATATTCACGAACAGACCCGTCTGGAAAAGTGATTTTAACCATAATACAAATTAGTTTCTATAAATCAATACGAGACAAAGGTACAACTTTCTGATGAAAAAGAGACCAATATCTTTAAAGTTTATCTTTTTTTATATCACTTCTGCTTTATCTTTCCTCATAAAAGCAAAAAGACACAAAAAGTGAATATTATTCCTCACGTGGAATTTATAGAACGTGCCTTTAAAAGATAGATACAACTCTGCGTATAGGTAAAATCAAGAAAGATTGAATTGATGCAGTTGCTTTGACATTAATTAGAGTCTTATCTTCTTTTTCTTCCCAACACTTTCATTACTCATTCTATCGAGTGCAGTAACTACGTAAGTATATTTAGTTTCTCCCCCATTATAATTCAATCGAATTGCAGGCTGATAAGTTATAGCTACAATTTTCGTAGGATTATCTAAATCAATTTCTTCATCTGGTCCAAATCGATAAACAACATATTTGTAAGCTTCGTTCTCCCACCCTTTCCCTTTCGGAGCTTTCCAATGCAATAAACAACCGTCATCAGACCAGCTCACTTTTAATGAGCGTGGTTTCTTAGGAGCTTTATCATCTATAAAAGGCATTAATGGCTGCAATGCCGGATAACGCCAATAATTATTCTGCAATAATTTTGCATAATTGCCAGGATTATTTACTACAGCTGCTGCATACCATAAAACTGTTCCTTGAACGTTTAAAGATTGCTCGTGCAATTTATGCTTCGCAGGTAATTGATGAGAATTTGGATTTTGTGGGTCTGCGTATTTAACAGTACGTAAAACGTCTTCACCAATATATAAAGGACGATTTGAAGCGTAGCGATCCCACCATGTAATAAGTTCCTTGTAATCGGCAGCTTTATTTCCTATTTCCCAATAAATTTGCGGGACACAATAGTCTATCCAGCCGTTATTCACCCATTTCAAAACATCTGCATAAAGGTCATCATAGTTTTGTAGACCATTTGTTTTACTTCCTATATTGGGGGCGCTTTTCTCATTTCTGTATATTCCAAATGGCGATACTCCAAATTTGACCCAAGGTTTCACTTTATGAATAGTTTCTCCAAGCTGTTTTATAAATATATCTACATTATCGCGACGCCAATCTTGAATGCGACCAAAGCCTCCTCCATAACGACTAAATTCTTTTACATCAGGAATACGTTGTCCTGCAACTGGATAAGGATAGAAATAATCGTCAATGTGTAAGCCGTCTACATCATAACGTTGTAGAATATCTGTTACTATGTTGCAGATGTAATCTCTATTTTCAGGAATACCTGGATTTAGAATTTTTAATCCATCATAATCAAAAACCCGTTCCGGGTGTTGTACTGCAATATGATTAGAAGCAAGTTGTGTAGTTCCCTTTGTTTTTGCCCGATAAGGATTTATCCATGCATGAAGTTCCATTCCACGTTTATGACATTGTTCTATCATCCATTGTAAAGGATCCCAATAGGGAGAAGGAGCACTACCTTGTTTTCCTGTTAAAAACTTGCTCCATGGTTCAAATTTACTGGGATAAAGTGCATCACATTCGGCACGGACTTGAAAAATTATAGCATTAACACCCAATTGCTGTAATTTATCCATCTGATAAATAAGTGTTCGTTGCATTTTTTCAGTTCCAAGATTTTGAAACTGACCATTAACACATTGAATCCAGGCACCTCTGAATTGACGTTTTTTAGGAAGATTCGCAGAGAAAGAAAAATTACTTATAAACAGTAAAAACAAAATAAGAGCTGTTCTTACAAAGAGTAAACGATATGGTTTCATCATAAATTTTATGGATTAAATCTAAATGGATTAATAAACTCTACTTATTATTGTTTGATTAGAAGCAACTATCTTTTTTGTGCAGCATTACGAAAATATTGTTTATGGAAATATCGTTCTGCTTTTAATACTTCGCCTAATTTAATCGCAGGAATTACACGCAACATCTTTAAATGATAAGCTTTTTCTATCTGCTTTATTTGTATAAGCAAGTCGTCTATTTTTAGAATAACACTTTTAGCATTCTTATTGTTTTGCAGATTACTATTTTGTAGTTTACGCAATTGTTTGTGCAACACACGTTGTTTACTTATCATTTCATCATAAATAGGCAACAACTTTGCCGACTCTTGTTCTGTTAAGTTAGCCGAGTCTACAATATATTGATGTATCTCTACTTTAAACTTATTAGGATTGAACTTATGCTGTGCTAACAAATTGGTGGCACTGACAAATACTATAAAAACTATCAATATCCTTTTCATTATCAATATATTATACGGTCTCATTGCATTAATTAATTATCTGCTAAATATGAATACACATCATCTTTATCAATCATCATATATTCAGCAGCAGCATCTAAATATTCAGTATTTGCAGACCTATCTTTTGCAGCAGTTGCTGTTGAAGCAACATCTGTATCATGAATATTCTTTGCCTGATCATGTTTTTGAAAAATATTCTGTGTAGCCACACCAACAACAATCAGTCCGATAAAAGATGCTGCAATTATTAATGGGCGCAAATGTCTGGCAGAAGTAAAATAGTTTTCTCTATCACGTTGTTTGTCCCCATTGATTTCTGTTGCTTTTGTTGTTATTTGCGACATCACTCGTGTTTCCAAATTGTTGAAATAGTCTTCAGGAACCTTAAATGGTCGTTTGTTTCCAAACTTTAAAAGTAATTTTTTTTCCAACTCTTCCACAATTAATACTCCTTGTTCTGTTTGTTACTGATGGTTTGACGTGTCTAATGTGTTTTAGTTTAATCTGCCCGTAGAAAACTTTATTCGTTTTCTTTTATGTACTGCAAAATTTTCTTTACTGCAATATGGTAAGATGCCTTTAAAGCTCCTTCACTTGTACCAAGTATTTCATGTATTTCGGGGTATTTTAAACCGTCATAGTATTTCATTATAAAAACAGTTCGTTGCACTTCTGGCAAAGTCGAGATGGCTTCTTGTAGTATAGCTTGCCCTTTGCTACCATCGAAATAACAATCTGCCAAAAGCGAATTACTAATACCATTGTTACAAGTACTTATATCAACGGTTTCTTTTCTGGAACGCAATAAACTAAACGATTCATTAATCGCAATACTATATAGCCACGTAGATATCTTTGACTTTCCTTCAAAACTTTCTATGTTTTTCCATGCTTTCAAGAAAGTGTCTTGAAGAATATCGTCTGTATCATCGTGCGACAAGACAAGACTTCGTATTTTCCAATACAAAGGTTTGCTATACTCGCTTACCAATAAAGTAAATGCCTTACAACGTGTTTGGGGCTCTGTTAATGCTTTCAGGAGTTTTGCTTCTTCTATTTTGCGCACCACAGGCGAAGAATTGTCACTACAAACAAGATCTATCGTATAGAAATTTTACGAACGACCTTACCCACTTTTACAATATAACACCCTTTTGGCAAACTTAGATTGTAGCGTTTGTCTTGCCCGTCTACTCTAATACTCATTACACATACCCCTGTTACATTATATATTTGTAACATCTCGTCGTTTGCGCCCTCAATACGGAGAACAGATCCATAAACAGAAATAGAAACGTTATGGATATCTTGTTCTATCATCTCTAACGAAGTATGGGCTTTCACCGTTGTTGGCAAAGCAAAACTTAGAAAGGTTATAGCAAATAAAAAAGTATATATTCTTCTTTTCATACACATTATATGTTTGATTGCAAAGATAATGATTTTATTTTAAAAACCACCTTTTTTATATAGGCTTATTCTTGTTTTAATATTTATTAATCATCAAATAGGCAATAGGGATTAAATTTATACAGTTAAAAGCTTAATTGTGTATGTTGTGTATATAGATAAGAGCATAATCCTCATTTCCTTTACCAACGTAACAATAGATCTTTTACGCATTGAAAATAGCTTATAAGAAACTTTAATAACAAAATAAAAATCTGTAATTATATTCTTTTATTTTGTTATTACAAATCTCGTGAATTTTAATTATAAATTTTTTAGGAGCATATTAATGTTTCAGTGATGACTATTATTCTTCATATCATTACAAAAGTAGAGAAAGGATACTATTCTTTAAAATTCAAAAATCCTTCCTCCAATTTATCCGAAGTATCGCCACTTACGGAGAGACCAAGTAGACGAATTGTACGATGGCGGTATCCTGTCTGGCGTAAAAGATATTTAGCTAAAGGTAGAATGTCATTTTTCGTTTTCAATAACTTACTGGTTGTTATACTCCGTGAAACTTGATTTTTAGCGTCCCATTTAATTTTTAATGATAAAGTATATCCTTCAAAATTACTTTTATTGATTCGTTTAACCAACTCTATAACAATATGGTATAGCGCTATTATTACTTGAGATTCTGTATTCAGGTTTTCCAAAAAAGTTTCTTCACATCCTATAGATTTACGTTCATGAAAAGCCTCTACCAGCCTATTATCTATGCCACGAGCAAAATTATAGAACACGGGACCCATTTTTCCAAAAACTTGTGTTAAATGTACAAGTGAGACTTTACGTAATTGTTCACCTTTGTAAATTCCCATCTTATACATTGTTCTTGCAGTCTTAGGTCCTATTCCCCAAAATTGAGTTATAGGTAGATTTCCTACAAAGTCCAAAGCCTTGTCGGGGTGTATGGTAAAAACACCATCGGGTTTCCGATAATCAGAAGCTATTTTTGCTAATAACTTATTGTAGCTGATACCTGCAGAAGCAGTCAGATTAGTCTTATGAAATATCTCTTCTTTTATTTTTTTTGCTAAATCAACAGCTAACTTTATTCCATACTTGTTATAAGTTACATCCAGAAAAGCCTCATCTAAAGAAACAGGCTCTACTAAATCGGTATAGTTATGGAAAATATTATGGATTTGCTGTGAGATTTCTTTATATTTTTGAAAATGAGGTTCAATTATAACAAGATGAGAACAACGACTTTTTGCTTGTGCTAATGACATGGCAGAATGTATTCCATACTTTCTCGCTTCATAACTTGCCGTAGTAACGACACTGCGAGGAAGATCACGGCATATTACTAAAGGCAAACCTTTTAATGCTGGATTATCTCTTTGCTCCACAGAAGCAAAAAAAGCATCCATATCTATATGGATTATTTTACGCAATGTCGATTTTTTTCTTGTGCAAAGATACACAAAAAATAAAAGTATTTAAGAAAAAAGCATTATCTTTGCAACAAATTTCAAAAAACAGAGTTTATATATCTAAGTGGCACTCTAAATTATTGCTACTTACATTTGATGCTCTTTCAAGAAAGAGTGTTCAGAAAAACTTTGAATAAGGCCGAAATAAGAATCGAATAATAATGAGTAAAGCAACACAAACCGATGCCATGGGTAGCATACAACGAGGTGTAAAGAGATCCTTAGATTTCGTTATGTCTGCTTTGGGGTTAATTTTACTTTCTCCTATATTCGTAATTATTTCAGTCCTAATGAAGTGTCAGAGGAATGGTCCTATATTCTTTCGTCAAGCACGTATTGGATATAAGGGTAAACCATTTGTTATTCTCAAATTCCGTACAATTAGCAATAAAACAGAAAGTAATATACCGCAACTAACTTCAAAAACAAATTATAAGAACTCTACCCCATTCGAGCAATTTCTTCGTGAACATCATCTTGACGAATTACCACAATTATGGAATGTATTGGTGGGAGATATGTCTTTGGTGGGACCACGGCCGGAACGTAAATATTTTATAGATAAAATTATGGAGCATACAGATCTCTACCCTATTATTTATAATATGAGACCCGGATTAACCTCTGAAGCCACATTGTATAATGGCTACACCGACACAATGGAAAAAATGCTGAAACGTCTTCAGATGGATATAAATTATTTCGAAAGACGTTCATTATGGTTAGACTTCAAAATAATTATTAAAACATTCGTAAATATCGTAAGTGGAAATAAATTTTAAAAAGATATGAAAAGATTCGTCCTCTTATTCTTCATAATGCTAAGTGCATTAAACACCTATGCACAATCAAACATGACCGATACGCAAGTCATGGAATTCATAGTGAAAGAGCATAACAAGGGAACATCACAAACACAAATCGTAACAAAGTTGATGCAGAATGGTGTAGATATTTCTCAAATTAGAAGAGTTAGAGATACCTACGAAAAAATGAAGAAAGGTAACTCGTCATTGGGCAATGCATCAAGTAAAGATGGCAGTACTGACAGAAGTAGAAAGAATAATGGACAGATACGCCCAGGAATGGATAAGAGAAAGATTGCAGAGAAAACAATGCAAGATTACGAAGATTCAGAAAATGAGGCAAAGAAATATTCAGATAAACGAATAGACGGTACGAATAATCACCCTAACACATACGATGAAGACGATAAGGACTTTCTCTTAATACAAGAGGAAATGGACGACTGGATGCCGCAAGATACGGCTACAATGTATAAAAATCTCTTAAAGCAATTAAAGAAAAAGAAAAAGAAAGTCTGGGGACGCGATATATTCAATAATAAATATTTATCGTTTGAACCTAATATGAACATGGCACTTCCTGCGAATTATCGTTTAGGACCAGGAGATGCTGTATTTATTGACATCTATGGAGCATCACAGAAATCGTATGATACTACCGTAGCCCCTGATGGAAATGTTACAATAGAAGGTTTCGGACCTATTCAAGTAAGCGGACTGACCGTAAGACAAGCAAATAATAGAATTAGAGCTAAATTAGGAAACCGTTATAGCAACTCGAAGATAAGACTGTCAGTTGGACAAACACACACCATTATGGTCAATGTAGTAGGCGAAGTAAAAGCACCAGGAACTTATACTTTGTCGGCTTTCACCACCGTATTTAATGCCTTGTATATGGCAGGAGGTATTACAGACCTTGGTACGCTTCGTAACATTAAGGTTTATAGACAAGGACGACTTATAAGCACTGTGGATATATACGACTTCTTAAAACGTGGGAAATTAACAGGAAACGTCCGGTTGGCTGATAACGATGTTATTGCTGTAGATGCCTACGAGGTTCTTGTTAATATAAGTGGAAAAGTAAAACGCCCTATGTATTACGAAATGAAACGTAACGAAAATTTAGGGGCGCTCATTAATTATGCAGGCGGTTTTGCTGGTGATGCCTATACAAAATCTGTCCGTGTAAGAAGAAAAACTGGTCGTCAATATTCGATATATAATGTAAGTGAGTTTGATATGAACCGTTTTAAACTTGCCGATGAAGACTCTGTTAGCGTAGATTCCGTTATACCAAGATATGAAAACATGGTAGAGATAAAAGGTGCGGTGTTCCGTCCAGGCATGTATGAAGTAGGTGGGCAAATAAATACTGTACGCGACTTGGTTGAAGCAGCAGAAGGACTAACAGAAGTTGCATTCGGACCACATGCAGTTATGCACCGTATGAAGGCTGATCGGACTTTAGAAGTCATTTCTGTAGATGTAGAAGGAATTTTACTCGGTAAAGCAGCAGATATTCCACTACAAAATGAAGATGTTTTGTTTGTACCAACAAGAACAGACGTGCAAGAAGAACGAATATTGACCATTCATGGAGAAGTGCTATATCCAGGTAGATATAAATATGCTGACAACGAAACATTAGAAGATTTCATTTTGCAAGCAGGTGGATTAAAACAAACGGCATCTACAGTAAGAGTAGATGTGTCTCGAAGAATAGTAAATCCAGAAGCAACAACTTCCGACTCCATTATCGCTCAAAGTTTCACCTTCAGTTTAAAAGATGGTTTTGTTATAGATGGTCAGCCTGGATTTATTCTCGCACCTTTCGATCAGGTATTTGTTCGTAAAAGTCCCGGTACTACAAAACAGCAGAATGTTAGCATTGAAGGAGAAGTTTTGTTTGAAGGAAATTATTCTCTTACAGGACGCAATACTCGTTTAACAGATATATTTAAAGCAGCAGGTGGAGCAACTAATTTAGCTTATATTCAAGGGGCAAGATTAGAACGTAAACCAAATAAGATTGAGAAAATGCGCATGGAGGCTGTTTACAAAATGCAAATGGAACAAGAAAATAAGAGTTTCCTTGATCTTGCAGCCAAGAGTTCAAACGCAGCAGGTATTTTACAAGCTTCACAACAAACGCAAGATTCTTTAATGAAAAAGTTCCAGATACCAGAAACTTATCCTGTGGGTATCGAATTGGATAAAGCTTTAGCTTCTCCAGGAAGTGACGCCGATCTTATTCTTCGTGAAGGCGACCGTATAATTATTCCACAATATAATGGTACAGTAAAAATAAATGGTGCAGTAATGTATCCGAATACAGTAAGCTATCGCGAAGGCAAAAATGTAGCTTATTACATAGATCAAGCCGGCGGATTCTCGTCCGATGCAAAAAAGAGCCGTACTTACATATTATATATGAATGGTACGCTCGCAAAAGTTGGACACAATGCAAAGGTACGACCTGGCTGTGAAATCATTGTTCCGAGCAAATCACGTGCAAGAATGAGTCTTGCAGAACTTATGACCATCGGCTCAAGTACATCAAGTATGGCTGCTGTACTGGCAACACTTGCCAATATTTTGAAGTAAAAATCGTTCAGTTTAAATAACTACCATATATAAAAATATCGAGTTAATGGAAAACGAAGAAAAGGTAAAACAAATAGATCTACGATTGGTGTTTAAAAGAATCAGAGAACATAAGAAACTATTCTTTATAACATTGCCAATTGTTATCGCATTATCATCTTATATTATTCTTTGTGTACCAAGAACATACACAAGCGAAACAGCCATGGCACCAGAAATGAATTCTATGGCAGATGCTGGTGCCTTAGGAGATATTGCATCTTCGTTTGGCTTCGATTTACCAACAGGAAAGAGTACCGATGCCATTTCTCCATTGTTGTATCCCGATTTGATGAAGGATAATGGTTTCGCAACTGCACTATTTAAAGTAAAAGTACAGACTATCGACAAGAAACTCAATACTGATTATTACAATTATCTTAAATATCATACAAAAATAACTTGGTGGCAAAAAACATATATATGGGTGTTAAAGAAGTTAGCACCGAAGAATACCAATAATTTTGCTCCAGAAAAATTTAATCCTTACCAACTTTCAAAGTCAGACAACGATCTTGTGAAAGGAATGAGAGATAACATAAAAATTAGTACCGACAAAAAGACAGGTATTATAAGTATTGCAACTGTAGCACAAGACCCTATGGTAGCAAAAATGCTTGCAGATGCTACAAGGACACAGTTGCAGAAATATATTATTGAATATAGAACAAGAAAGTTAAGAAACGATGTAGAACATTATCAAAGTCTCGTAAATCAAGCCAAACGAGACTATGAAAAAGTTCGTAAGGAATATGGTAAAATAAGTGATGCCGATATGGATGTTGTATTGGAAAGTGTGAAGCTGAAACAAAATGATTTAGAAAACGACATGCAACTGAAGTATAACACCTATACTACTCTTGTAGCACAACTTAAAGCTGCCGATGCTAAACTACAAGAACGTACACCTGTTTTTACAACAATTCAGGGAGCAGAAGTCCCTGTGAAACCTTCAGGACCTAAGAGGGTATCATTTGTACTCGAGATGTTTATATCTGCTTTTATTATTTTATCAGTTTATGTCATAAGGGATATACTGCATTAACTTCAATATGCCCGATACAAAAGAAACAACAAGAACAAAAAACATAGCATCGAACACATTATTCTTGTTTGTTCGCATGTTGGTTATTACACTTCTTAACCTTTATATTGTACGTGTAATTATGAGAAGGTTAGGTATTGAAGATTATGGTATCTTCAATACAATAGCGGGAGTAGTAACAATTGCATCGTTCTTAACAGGTGTACTCTCACTTTCTGTTCAGAGGTTCTTTTCTTTCTATATCGGGAAAAATGATATTCAAAAACAAACAGAAATTTATTCATCGTGCATTAATATCATTGCCTTGCTTTCTGTTCTTATAATCTTCATATTTGAGACTGTTGGCTTATGGTTCGTTAATACTCAATTAGTATTACCCACCATAAGAATGACTGCTGTCATATGGTTGTATCAGTTTACCATATTTACATTTATATTTTCTTTATTTCAGATTCCATATACTGCAGCCATATTCGCTCAGGAAAATATAGGTGTATATGCTATTGTATCCACCATAGAATGTTTACTTAGATTAGGGTCAGCCGCACTTATTGGAAAGTTTATGATAGATAACCTTTCTTTTTATGGTATGTGTCTGTTAATTAGCAGTATCATTATTTTCACGATATATATGTGGTATGGAAAAACACACTATAAAGAATGTCATTACCACAAAACCACTGACCGTAAACTATATAAAGAGTTACTTTCTTTTTCTGGTTGGACACTATTTGGCAATGTTGCTAATATCGGAATGCAGCAAGGAAATATTATCTTGCTGAATATTTTCTTTGGTGCAACAATAAATGCCGCATTTGGTGTCGCTTTACAAATTAATAATGCTTTTGGAGCATTGTGCAATAGCATTATCATTCCTTTGCGTCCAGCAATGATAAAAGCGTATGCTGAGAAAAATTTCAGCTACCTTAACAAGCTCTTTTCTGTTGGGAACAAACTTATACTCTATGTTCTTTTAGCTATTGGCACACCCATCATTTTAGAAATGCCAAACATTTTGAGTTGGTGGTTGAATATTACAGATCACAACTTCACTTTATTTGCCCGCCTCATTATTATTTATATAGTGTGCTTATCAATGAATAATCCGATTACAACAATTATTCAAGCAACAGGCAAAGTTAAGGAATACCACTTAAAAGTTGAGAGTATTACACTCTTATGCTTACCCATTTCGTGGATCTTCTTTACACTGCATTTACCATCTTACTTTGCTCTTATTTCAATGATAGCTGTATCAGCACTTGCACATATTATAAGGCTATTTTGTTTACGCAAATATTATCATCGGTTCTCTATAAGCTCTTATATTACAACTTTAATTATTCCCGGAGTAGTAATATTGGCATTGGGAGCTGGAAGCTGTTACCTGCTACAACAGAACATTGAGAGCAATATTCTACGAATACTTTTTGTTTTCCTGTATTCTCCAACTTTCTTTATTGTATTTGCATTACTGTTAGGAACTAACAAGTCAGAGAAGAAGGTTCTATATAGTTACGTTAATTCGTTTATAAAAAAACGCTTATGTCGGTAATTGAAAGTAATTATATACTATCTGCATTTCTCATACTGCTATGGGGAATAACGTTGATTTGGTATCAACGCAAAAATAAGATCTTTGATGCTGGCAGCTTTATCATCGTAATGTATATCGTCTATGCTTTTTTTTCTATTATGACGATTAATGATGATTCTATATTGCAATTCACAAACTATGAGCCCCTGAAACTTTTCCCATATTTATACTTATATACCATGATGATGATAGCTCTATCTCCTGCAATTTATCATCACATGCATCCAACTAATAGTATAGAATATCCACAGTCGAATATTCCACAAATCATAGCGATTATCATTATTGTCGTTGCAATCTTGAATTTACCAGGAATTATTTCTGATTTCCAAAATGGCTTAATGTCAATCTTTACAGATGCTAAAGCTGGTAGAGATGCCTATATGGAGCAAATAGATAATGCGTCAAATGCAGGTGGAGCTATCCGCAATATACCAGCTATTCTCTTTAATTCTTTTTCTGACATAAGTATCTTTTTACTATTTTATTTTATGACAATGCAAGAAAAGAATTACAAGATTATTTGTGGTCTTCTATTTGCTAATATCATTAATCTTGTCATACCTATTATGCGAGGACAACGAAGCGGAGTTGCATTAGCTTTCCTGACTATTATTTGTGGATATTTTTTGTTTAAACAATATCTTTCAAAAAGACTCAATAAGTTTATAAAGAAAGTCGGAATAGTTTTCATCGTTGTCATTACATTGCCTGTAGCTGCTATTACCATTAGCCGCTTTGGTTCAGAGAAAGGTGGAATTGCTGCTTTCATCAATTGGTATATCGGACAAGGAAATATATATTTTAACAATCACGGTTTAGACGACAATGGAATTAGATACGGAGATAGAACCCTCAATCTTTTCAAACGATTAGTCGATTCTAAAACTTCAATGAATTATGTTGAACGCAGAGAAATTTATTCAAATCTAAAAATAAACGATGAAGTCTTTTCTACATTTGTAGGTGATTTCACCATCGACTTTGGTCCTTTCTTCGCAGTGATAATATTTATAGTTTTCAATTTCTTCGTTATCGATTCTTTTCAGAAGAACAAGATAAATAATAATAAAGTTAAACTTTACCAACTACTACTTTTATATTTCACTGTTTGCATAAGTGCGCAAGGAGGAATGTATTTATTTTCGTATTCAGATACTGGAAACTTAAGAATAATAGTGCTGGGAATGCTCTATTATTATTTAAAATATCATGAGGCACTGCTCAAGAAGTTTCCTCTTAAAAAATAAAAAAATAATGAAAGCAAGGATTATAGCATATTATTTACCACAGTTTCACCCTATCCCTGAAAATAACATTACATGGGGTGAAGGTTTTACAGAATGGACAAATGTCGCAAGTGCTAAACCTCAGTTTAAGGGGCACTATCAACCAAGAATACCTGCTGATTTGGGGTTTTATGATTTGCGTCTCTCCGAAGTAAGAGAACAACAAGCACGAATGGCAAAAGAAGCTGGAATAGAAGGCTTTTGTTATTGGCATTATTGGTTTGGAAATGGCAAGCGACTATTGGAACGACCTTTTCAAGAAGTTTTAAAGTCCGGCAAACCTGATTTCCCTTTCTGCTTAGCTTGGGCAAACCATGATTGGACAACAAAGACATGGCAGAACAATGGTAAGCCTACAATGATAGCAAAACAGTTATATCCTGGTGAAGAGGATTATAAACAACACTTCCACACTGTATTACCTGCTTTTAAAGACCATCGATATATCACTGTTGATGGAAAACCTTTATTCGTGATATTCGATCCGTATTCATTTAAAGATATAAAAAGGTTCATTACCCTTTGGAGAGAATTAGCAAAAGAAAATGGATTAAAAGGAATTCATTTTGTTGCTATATGCAACAATACTTCAACAATGAAAAGACTTGAAGATGGTAGTATAAAAAGAGTATTGCCCAATACTAAAAGTAGTGCAGAAGTTTATAAACAAATGTTCTCATTGGGTTTTGATGGGTTAAATTCATTCGGAAAATCAAGAGGAGAGATGCTTGCCATAGGCAAAATCACACGAACGGTACAATTTATTTTACATAAAAAGATCTCCTGGCTTCCCACGTTTAAGTATAATTTTGCAAAAGTAACAAAACATTTCTTTGCCCCCGAAGATAGCTGGGATAACGTATATCCTACTATTATGCCACAATGGGATAGAACTCCGAGAGCAGGAAAACACGAAGGAGTTTATATCAATTCAACTCCTGAAAACTTTAAAAAGCATATTGAAAAAGCATTAGAAGTAATAAAAAATAAGCCAGATGAGCATAAGATACTATTTCTTCGTTCGTGGAACGAATGGGGAGAAGGTAACTACGTAGAGCCTGATCTCAAATATGGTCATAAGTTTCTCGAAGCAATTAAGTCATCTGTATTTTAATAATTGAAACACTATGTATAACATACCTATTTTATTCATAATATTTCGACGTAAAGACACTGCACTAAAAAGTTTTGAGCGAATAAAACAAGTAAAACCAAACAAACTGTACATAGCTTGCGATGGTGCACGTGAAAATGTTGAAGGAGAAAATATACTGGTAGAGGAGACCAGAAATGCTATTCTGCAACAAATAGATTGGCAATGCGAAGTTAAGACACTATTCAGAGCTAAAAACTTAGGCTGCTGTATGGGTGTTTACACCGCTATTAACTGGTTCTTTAAAAATGAAGACAAAGGTATTATTATAGAAGACGACTGTGTTCTGCAAAGTTCTTTTTTCCCTTTTGCAGAAGAGCTTTTACACAGATATGAACATGATGAACGCATTGCAATGATTGATGCAGCTAACTACATTAAAAATGTTGATATTCCAGACTCGTACGGGTTTAGTAGATTCAAATCTACAAATGGATGGGCTACTTGGAAGCGTGCGTGGGAAAAAATGGATTTAAATATGGAATGGAAAAATAGTCCTTATTTTGAATCTATCATAAAAAATAATGGGTATAATGGGAAAGATACGCATTATTGGAAATATCGTATTAAGGCCATTGAACAAAACTATGTCAGTGCTTGGGATTGGCAGTGGTATTTTACAATGGCAGCCTATAATCAATTAAGTATTTACCCTAAAATAAGCCTTATTAGTAATATTGGATTTGGAGAAGGTGCCACACATACTACTGTTTCTATAATCCCTGACCAATATAAAACAAATAGTGAAATAGACTTTCCATTACAACATCCTAAATATATTGTACCTTACAAAGACTTTGAATATAGTTTTTATAAGAACAACAATACATTTAGAAACTCTATATTACAACTTATCCCTTTCTGTCTTAAAACAAAACTCAAGAAATGGTTAAGACGATAAAACAATTAACAAAAATATGAAATTACATATTTCCACATCCAAAGGTAATTATATATACAAGTTTGTACCTATTTATCCTGGAATAAAGCCCATTAACAAAGAGATTGCAAAAGAGAATCTCTCATTGTTGAAACGTATATGTAATAAGTATAACTTAGATTTTATACTTTTTTTTGGTACACTTTTAGGTGCTGTAAGAGAACACGATTTTATATCTCATGACGAAGATATTGATATAGTAATGCCTATTTCAGACTTAGAACGTTTTAAGGATATCCTTTTCATATTGAGGGAAAACGGTTTTGAAGTTGCACGCTTTGAAAGACGGGGGTTTATGTCTATAATACGTAATGGAGAATATATTGATATTTACTTTTTTACGCCCTATGCAGAAGATAGAAGGCTATCTACTTGTATATGTGAACTTTGCGAAGTAAAATATATCAATAACACAATGCAAATGGAGTTTCAAGGAGAATTATACACTGTGCCTAAAGAGAGTGAGGCTTTATTAGACTTTCTTTATGGTAACAATTGGCGTACTCCTATTTCTATGTTTAATTTTAAAATGAACAAGCTGGATAGGATAAAAGCCTTTACTATTCAATACATCAAGGCACTATTGCCACATATGGTAACAGAAACTATTCAAGACATTAAAAGTAAAAAACGAATAGCCTTCTTTAAGCAAAAAGCATACGCAACATTAAATAAGTAACTATATATTAAACTTATGCAAGCAATTATATTAGCAGCTGGAATGGGCAGACGGTTAGGAGAATACACTAAGAACAATACGAAATGTATGCTGCCTATTAATGGTGAACGACTAATCGACAGAACATTAACACAATTGTCCACGCTCAACATAAATCGAGTAATAGTTGTTGTGGGATATGGAGCTGACAATCTTATAAAATACATAGGTAATCGATACAATAGATTCCTCAAAATTGAATTTATTCATAACCCTATCTACGATAAAACAAATAATATTTACTCGCTTGCTCTTGCTAAAGAAAAAATGAAGGAAGATGACACACTTCTGTTAGAGTCTGACTTAATATATGAGGAGAGCATTTTGCGAATGGCAATTGAGAGTTATTATCCTAATCTCGCATTGGTGGCTAAATGGGAATCGTGGATGGACGGAACTGTTGTGCAGATTGATAATGACTACAACATTATCAATTTTATTAATTCGCAAGCATTTAGTTTTAGAGATGTCAATTCTTACTACAAAACGGTAAATATCTATAAGTTTAGCAAAGAATTCGTAACTCGCAAATATATTCCTTTCTTAAATGCTTACTGCGAAGCACAAGGAAATAATGAGTATTATGAACAAGTGTTACGCGTAATAGCTTTTCTTAATTCGCAAGATGTTAAGGCACTGCCTATTGGAAATAAGAGATGGTATGAGATTGACGACATTCAGGACAAAGATATAGCAGAAACCATTTTTGCTAATGATGAGGAACAGCTTACCAAAATGAATAAACGTTACGGTGGTTATTGGCGTTTTCCAAAATTATTAGATTTCTGCTATCTTGTAAATCCTTATTTCCCACCTAAGCGGATGTTAGATGAGATACGTGCCAACTTTGATACTCTTGTAACGGAATACCCATCGGGAATGGGAGTGAATTCATTGCTTGCTGGTAAATATTTTGGTGTAAACCAAGAGTACATCGTTGTGGGTAATGGAGCTGCTGAACTCATCAAAAGTTTAATAGAGACCACGAAAGGTAAAATTGGAGTTGTATTTCCAACTTTTGAGGAATATCCTAATCGCTATCGTAAGGGAGATATAATAAGTTATGTCCCTGACAACAAGGATTATTCTTATAATGCTTTGAACCTTAAAAATTTTTTTGCAGACAAAAGTATTCAAACATTGCTGCTTATCAATCCAGACAATCCCTCGGGTAACTTTATCCCAAAGTATGAGGTATTGGAACTTGCAGCGTGGACGGCAAAAAGAAATATACGACTTATTGTGGACGAATCGTTTGTAGATTTCTCTGATGATTACTACCACAATTCGCTCCTCAACAATCAGACACTGGAAAAGTACAAGCATCTTTTTGTTATGAAGAGTATCTCCAAATCCTACGGAGTACCTGGACTACGCTTAGGAATATTGGCAAGTGCAGATACAGAAGTTATCAATTTTATAAAAAAGGATGTAAGCATTTGGAACATCAATTCCTTTGCAGAGTTTTATATGCAAATCTTCAATAAGTATCGTAGCGATTATGACATAGCTTGCGAGTCTCTCGTTGCTGAACGCAATCGCTTTGCAAAACTGTTGAAAGAAATTAGTTGGTTGAGGGTTATTCCTTCGCAAGCTAACTACTTCCTCTGCGAGGTAAAACCTCCATACACTTCAACCGAAGTTGCAAAACGTTTATTAAAAGATTATGCAATATTAATCAAGGACTGTAACAAAAAGCAATCGCTTACAGATATGAATTATATCAGAATAGCCATCAGAAACGAAATCGAGAACAATCGTCTTGTGGCTGCCTGCAAAAAACTTGAAAAGTTCTAAATTTTAAACTCAAATATCTTATAGAAATACTTTAGAGAGATTAGGAATGTGTTAGAATAGATGCGGTTCTCTCTACAAGCTCGTGCATCTTCTTTCAGTAAAAGTTTATGGCTGCCTACCCCACTCGTACTTGCACCTCCCATACGCATCGTTACCATATCTTTCTGAATGTATTTATAACTTATACGATACTTTCTGAACAAACGTACCATCATTTCGAAATCTGCTCCTATCTTGTAATCAAGACTGTAAAATCCTGCTTGTTCGTAAACAGAACGCCGTACATAGAAAGAAGGGTGAGCAGGCATAAAGCCAAATCTTAACAACGTTGGGCGGAATATTTTAGAAGAATAGTAGCGGGCAACTTTGTGCGGTTGTCCGTCGCGTATAAAATGAATATCTCCATAAACAGCATCTACCTTGCTTGTTTTAAAGGTATTTGCGTAGGTAGACAATACATCGTTGCTTGTGTAATAGTCATCAGAATTAAGAATGCCAACAATGTCGCCCGTAGCCATTCTTATGCCCTTGTTCATGGCATCGTATATTCCATGGTCGTTTTCTGAAATCCAACGGAGACGCCCACCGAACTTGGGTGCATTGGCTTTTACTATTTCTATGGTAGCATCAGACGAACCTCCATCTATTACCAAATACTCTATGTCAGAATAATCCTGACTTAACACGGAGTTAATTGTATCGGCAATAGTTGCTGCACTATTGTATGTTGCTGTTATGATAGATATCTTCATTCTTGTTGTCTGCTGTTTTCCAGTTATTGCTCTTATAACGCACAAGGTTAAAAAATATTTTAATGTTTTACCATTAATTTTATATTACAGGCAATAAAAGCCGAAAAAACGTGTTATGTAATTAAACCTGTAAAGAGTTTTTAATAGTAACATGAACATATACATCTATATAGTAGTTAGCCTTATTGCTTTCAGCTTAAGTATCACATGCGGCTTTGCCTTCATTCCTCGCATTCTGAACTTCTGCAAGAACAGAAACTTATACGACATTCCCGACTCGCGAAAGGTGCACAGACAAGCCATTCCGCGATTAGGTGGAGTTTCCTTTCTGCCCAGCATGCTTGCTGCTACCATTGTTGCGCTGCTTGTATGGTCGTTTGCCTACAACGGCAAGAAAATAGAGATTAGTCCGTGGACCATCTATTTTGCAGTGGGTTTAGCAGTTATCTACGTTACAGGACTTATCGATGATATCTTTGGCGTAAAGGCAAGAAAGAAGTTTATTGTACAGATCTTTGTCTCGTCTCTGCTTCCGATATCGTGGCTCTTCATAAATAACTTGTATGGTTTTATGGGCATACACAGCATATCTTTTTGGGTGGGAGCACCGCTAACAGTCTTTATATTGGTATTTATTATGAATGCCATCAACCTGATAGATGGTATTGACGGACTTTCTGCCAGCTTGTCGTTTATAGCTTTAGGAGGATTCTTTTATTGTTTCCTCATAGAAGGAATGTGGATTTACTGCATACTGATAGCCGGCTTGATGGGTGTCTTAGTGCCTTTCCTTTATTATAACATCTTTGGAAAGTTAGAAAAGAACCGAAAAATATTCATGGGCGACTCAGGTTCGCTCACTTTAGGTTATATACTTGGCGTATTGCTTGTAAAGTTCTGTATGGTTAATCCAAACGTAATGGCTTACCGGAAAGGTTCTATTCTCTTCTCAATAACCTTGCTCATTATACCAATATTCGATGTCTGCCGTGTAATTATTGTCAGAATAATGCACGGACATGGTATATTCCACCCAGACAAAAACCACATTCACCACAAGTTTATGCGAGCAGGACTTACGCAACACCAGGCATTAATTGCAATCTTAGCGCTTGCCATTGCATTTATTATTCTAAACACGATGCTATTCTGTTGGGTAAGTCCAACTATCATTATTCTGATAGACATTGCACTTTTTATTCTGCTCAACGTGTCTGTGCTGAACCCTATTATCAAGCGCAACAACAAACAGCCTTTTCAAGAAGACAAGTAGAACACAAGTATGACGTGTATTAGAACCGTTTGAAGTGCAACGTTACATTGTTGTTTACAAGTGCCATTGTATTTTCCGACTGCTGAATGGTGAATGTTATGGACAAAGCATCGATGCCATAGAAGTTTAAGAGCGAGGGCGTAGCTAATAGTTCATCGCCATTCTCACGGTCGTAGCGGTAAGGTTCTCTCAGCTCCAAGGTGTTGCCATTCTTCTTAAAACGATATAATATTCGGCTATGGTTGCCTGCCTTATCTTCTAACAACAATAAATCTCCCTGGAACGACCAATATACTTTCTGGTCTTTCAAATCTGCACTTGCTGCACCTTTATCTATGTAAACACAATGCCACATTCCTGCCAAATCGCCTGCTGCCTTGCTATCGCTTTCAAGAGAACAAGCCGAAATACAGAACATTGCCACTAAAGAGCACAACACTAATTGTATGTTTTTTATCTTCATATCGTTCTTTATAAATTAAGCAAACCCGTCTTGGTTATTGTTAGTTGGAAACCATAATTAATGCCGCCGAGAATGGAGCCGAAGTCCATTCCGTATGCCGCTTTTATATCCACCCCGTTCAGCCACGATGCAGATATACTGTGCGGCTTATAAGTTATCTCAGCTAACAGACTCATGTTACTGCGTTCCTTAGAATAAGGTTCCGTATAGGTTCCTAAACCTTTTTGCCACGAAGCCAACATTCGCCAATTGACATATTGGTTGGGCGTACCAGACAATCCAAGATGGTATGCAACAAACCTGTTATTGGTAAAAGCTATCCTACCGTCTTTATTATAGATAGGCGAACGATAGAGCGGATTGCTCATTGCTTGTCCCCAATGCTGATAGCCGGGATAAATGTAATGGTTGTAATAGTCGTCGTTTCCGCCTATATGGTCGGCAATGGTCTTTGTATGGTCGTGATAGATTGGACCGCTTTGATACTTGGAGTAGATATACTCTAACACTACTGCATTTAGCCAACTGTCCGAGCGGTGACGATATTCGAAACCTAACAGCCAGTCCTTCATACCATAAGTAAGATACCTGTGTTTCTTCTTCTGTTGCCATTCGTCGCCCGTTCCATAACCATCGTAGTCCAAGAAGAACATTCCCGAATGGTCTTCAAAATATTTATCGGCATAGAGCGAATAGCTGTTCATCTCTCCTTCGTACTTTAAACGAGCTACCCACGAACCCAACTGGTTTCCTTCTGCATTCTGATACGTGGTTTCGCCAATATCCGCCCCGCCTGGCATAAATGCTTTCCAGAATGCTTTCAGTCCTGTCTCGCCTTTTAAAGTTTCCATTCCGCCACCTGCAACAGGGCGATAGGCAGTGCCGCCGAACAGTGAGACCATTTCTAAACCTATTTCCAACGACCATGGGCAGAACACTTCTTCGTTGCCTAATTTAAGATAGCCCGCTTTAGAGTGGTAGAGCACATTGTCGGCATATTTGCTCTGCCTCTTAGTAAAGTCGTGTTGCCAATTGTCGTCGGTCATTTTTCCGTAGGCAATATGTCCCTTCAAGTGCAACCAACCTTTGCCAAAAGGCAACGTCCAATAGTCGGACAGTGCCAAACGAACTTGCGGAACCGGGCGTGCATTAATGCCCAACGTCTGCGAACCCGAGCTTAGACTGTTATTCTTCAGTTCCATTGGCTGTTCCTTCGCACCAATGGTAAGTGTACCGTGCAACCAACGCCCTTCAACATAGGCTTGTTGTACTACGAAATGGCTGGTATAATTTAAAGGAACTGCTACATCAACTCCGTATCCCAAGCCCCACTTGCGTTCATTATCGGCAGACAAAGAGCGATAAACGGCTGTGCGAATATACCCATTTGTCTTATCAAGCGAACTAAGTCCATATTTATTGGCATTCAGCCACAGCGGTGTTTTAGTGTTAGAGAAGCTGCCCTGCATCTCCACCTTATAGTTGATATCTTTAAGAATGCCTGCCTTTGTTGTATCCTTTATTGTTGGCGATACATATTGAGCAAACGACGTTGCACACACCAAAACGCCCAAAAGAGTCGATTGTATTCGTTTTATCATCATAGATGGGCTTTGCGAAGCCATAATTTAAAAGTTAAGTTCTGATGGTCATTACCATCTATTTGTATGTAACGGTGCAAAATTACTGAAAAAAAACTGTCCCAACAAGAACTTTGCAAAAAGATTGGCTGCACAATAAGGTCGAATCTACAATATGCGAATTGTTCTGACAAAATACAAGATATTTAGTTCGATTGAATGCACATTGTATAGGTATTATAAAGGCCCTGTAGAATATGGAGAAATTATTAATAGTGTTTACTTTTTTACTCACAAACCAAATAGAACACCTCAGAAATTTAGAAAAACTGTCAGTTTTTTGCTACTCTCATCTCAGATATCTGTAACGCTCGTCTTAGATATCTATCGCATTCGTCTCAGATATCTATCAGTTGCAAATTAGATATCACAAAAAAAAACAACTGTTATAGGGTTATATCGTAATATCTGAAAGAGAATTATTCTGATGAGAATTATGATTTTTTTATTATATCAATAGAATTAGAAAATATCTTGTGTGTAAACTTTCTTTCTTATATCGCCCTATTCATTATTGTAAATGTATAACTTTTTATTTGCTCTTCTTTCTTTAAAGCGCAAATCGGCAAATATTGAATACGGAGAAAGCTATAATAAATGAATTATAAGTATTGTATTCTAAAGGGGCAATAAAATGGTTTTACTCTATCTCCCAAATACTTTCTATATTCAAGATAAACCGTGTTGGTTGCCATTCTACAAAAGAGAATATATAGAGGAGAGTATTATTGAACAGATAATATGTACTTAAACCTTCGGACGTTTCATACGAATCGATAACAATATTATCTGACTTTAAGTTTTCCGAAGCAACCACTGTGTTAAAGTCGTTTATGCTTATTCTATCTTTCAACTTCCATAACGGATTGTTGCATATATCGAGTAACCTTATTTCCTTACCACAAACCACGAATGTTTTATCCCAACAATCGTTGTCGTAACCATCAAAAAGATTCTGCTTTATTTGTTTTACTAATCTTATCATATTCTTATATATGTAGTTTACTTTAAGAGTATTGCTTGTTTGTTAAGCCTTTGTTCTCTTTAAAAAGTACCATCTAATCTATTGTACTAAATACTCCAATAATGCTTCTTAAACATTATGTGCAACACTATGTGCTGTATCGCTATAGTTTTATTGTCCTACAATGTGAAATTATTGATAAGTGCAAAGGTAGAAGAAAAAATCTATATGCAATAACAATGATGAGGAAGAAACAAGATATAAGTGATTTTATAAGATAGGGACAGATAGTAAACTCCACATTAACCCATAATGCTTGATATTGGCAATACAAGTTCGTTTAGATCCATCATTGCATTGATAAGCGATATAGATTGAAACGAACTTAGGTTGGTTATACACACTTCTTGTTCTATCAACCGTCCTGCATCGATCAATTGGGCACGTCGGGTACCGTTAAGTAAAGGCGTTGAAGGTGTTACCCATTGTGTTCCATCGAAAAGAGCAATATTGGTATAAGACGTATCGGTTATGTGGTTTCGTTTTACAATAATTATTTCGTCGGCTCTGCCAGCTTGTGCTTTCAAAAGGTTCAGCACGTTTCTGTCGGTGCTTTTATAGGTGTACTCTATGTCGTCATCGGCTACTAACCTAAGTGTTTCCACCTTTCTTATATTATAAGGTGTACAAGAAAGGTTGTATATATTGTAGCCATCGTATTCAAAACGTAGCTTTGCCCTTTCTGCTTGTGTGGCTGCAATGGCTAAAAGCTTGTTTACAGGGATTGGCGTTTGCACATTCCAAAAATGTTTTCGTGTGCGCATTATTCGTGCTAAATGGTAGTCGAGATTTATTATTCTGCCCTGCTCCACACACATTGTCTCAATAAATTGGCACATATACCTTTTCTATTATCTCGTTATACTCATCGTTGTTGTTGCTCTGTGCTGTAATTCCTCCCCCTGCTTTGTAGAAGAGTTGCTTTCCATCGGTATCAATAAAACGTATCATCACAGCACTATCAAGGTTTCCATTCGCCCAATGTCCCATTATTCCCGTGTAGAAACCACGCTCGTAGTGTTCGGCTTCTGCAATTATACGAGTAGTTATGGGTTTTGGTGCACCTGTAATTGAACCAGCAGGCAACAGGTTAAAAAGCATTTCGCCTATGTTCGTACGATAATATGGGAGAAGCTGTCCCACTATTTCGGAACTTGTTTGCAGAATATCGCCTTTATTCGTGGTTAGCTTGTCGATGTATCGATACTTCTCTACGCTTACTTTGTTGGCAACAATGCTTAAATCGTTTCGTATCAAGTCTACAATAGTTGCATGTTCTGCAGCTTCCTTCGCATTGTTCATTAACACGTTGGCTGCATTGGGCACACTAGCAGCAATAGTACCTTTCATTGGAAACGAATGAATGGTTTCACCTTCAATGCGGACGAATATTTCTGGAGAAAAGCATACGAACTTATCTTTAATCCAACAACGGTATTTGGCAGTGGAACGCAGGAATATATCTCGCATCGTAAGATTTGTTTGGACAGGAATTTTGCAAGTCAAGTTTGCCAAATAGCAATTCCCATTACGTTGGTTATCCTTCACGTATTCAATACTGCGTTGATACTTCGCTCTATTAGGTGCTTTTAAATGCCATTCAACAGGCTTATTATTTACTACTTCGCCGTTTGGGACATTGTTTATCGTAGGGAAAGCATAAAGCATTTCAGAAGCATCAACGTGTTCAACCTCTTCTATATACGCTTGTTGCTTGTTGTAGCTAATAACAAAAACAAATGGTTTGTCAGCTCTTGCAAGTTGGTTGATGCGCTGCTGTGCTTCTCGCTGATTGTAGATTTTCATTCTTTTACACTATCGTTTATAATTAGGACATTAATATTGCTGTGCAAAAATACAATAATTTAGTAAGACAAACAACCTTCAAGCGTATTTTTGCCACTGATAAAGAGCATCGTATTCCTTTATATAGTAGCCGATGATGTTAGGAAGCAAATGGCATCAACAACGTTGATAAGAAAAAAGATTGAGCCAATACAACCCAATCTTTTTATCTATAGAGTTCAGAAATACTTATTCGGTAATGTTTGGCAATTCCAAGCCAAGACCTTTCTTCTTGTCTACAGCCTTAAGAATAAGACCAATAACCAATGCAGCAACACCAAGACCGGCTAACATGAGCAACGGATTGGTGTAATCGTACTTCGTTGGATCGGTAATACCGACATTCGAGTTGTCGAGCACCTTACCAATAACCAATGGGAACAGCCACAAACCAATGTTCTGAATCCAGAAGATAAGTGCATAAGCAGAACCTATAATCTTTGGATCGACAAGCTTTGGAACACTTGGCCACAACGAAGCAGGAACAAGCGAGAAGGAAGCTCCGAGAACAAGAATAGTTAAGTAGGCTACAATTACGCCACCAATTGCATGTCCCTTAAACATTGGGAGAATGAAAGCAAATGTAAGGTGGCAGCTAATGAGTAATAAAGCACCCAAGATTAGCATAGTAGCAGCCTTACCTTTATGGTCTACATAGCTACCAAGAATAGGTGTGATACCTACTGCCAACAATGGGAAAACTGCAAAGATAGATTCTGCAGACTGACGCATATAACCCATATAGCAATAAGCAATTAAGAAAACAACCGATAGACAAAGAATAGAGTACTTAACTTTCTTATTCTTCATAAAGTTGAACATAAATGCAGTAATAGCTACTACCAACATAATGCCATACTGTATAATGGTTACCTCTGTTGAAGCCCAGAAAGATTCCTTGTCAACGGGAGTAAAGGTAAGATTACACTGTAACATGTTTACAGCATACTTCTGGAATGGGAAGATTGCTGAATAATAAAGCACGCAAAGCAAAGATACCAACCAGAAGCCCATACTCGTAAGAATTTGTCCAAGGTCGCTAATCTTGAATGGCTCTTCTTGCTCTTCCGCCTCACCTGTTTGAGAATCGAGCTTCTTGTCCATAAAGAAGTAAGCAACGAACATCATTACAGCAATACAGATAAGAACGACACCGAAAGCTACTGAACGAGAAACATCTACATTGCCACCCAATTTAGCAAAGAAAGGTGAGAAAATCATACAAGTAGCAACACCCAAACGAGCAAGTGCCATCTCAGAACCCATTGCGAGTGCCATCTCTTTTCCCTTAAACCATTTCACAATACCACGCGAAACCATGATACCAGCCATTTCCGTTCCACAACCGAAGAGCATAAAGCCGATGGCTGCGAGCTTTGCAGAAGCAGGCATGCCTTCATAGAAAGGAGATACTCCCAACTGTTCGAACAAAGGAATATGATTTAAATGTTGAGTAAACCAAACTTCAAGTTGGCTACTCATGAAGCTTTCGCTGATAGCATAATACTTAATACATGCACCCGTAAGCATTACAGCACCAGAAAGAAGAGCTGTAAAGCGAACACCCATCTTATCGAGAATGATACCTGCGAAGATAAGAAAGAATACAAATACATTTAAGAATGTTTCAGAACTTTGCATTGTTCCGAATGCTGTTGAGTCCCAACCTCTTTGAGAGAGCATCAAGTCTTTGATAGGCGACAAAATGTCTACGAAGATGTAGGAACAGAACATTGCGAGTGATAAGAGTAAAAGAGCTGTCCAACGTGCAGCAGCAGAATCTCTAAGTGTTTTTTTAATTTGTTCTGTCATAATATATAACTGTTTTTCTTATTATTGATAAAAGTTCATTTCGTTTTTATTTCTTTAGCCAGCGGTCGAGCCAGTTGAAGAAAGTACGTTGCCATAATATTCCATTCTGTGGTTTCAATACCCAATGGTTTTCGTCTGGGAAGAGTAACAGTTCGGCAGGAATACCACGTAAGCGTGCAGCATTGAATGCTCCCATACCCTGCGTTGCATTAATACGATAATCTTTCTCTCCATGAATGCAAAGAATAGGAGTGTCCCATTTATCAACATCAAGATGGGGACTATTCTCATATGTACGTGTTGCTGCAGCTGTACGATCCTTATTCCAATATGCATCATCATATTCCCAATTACTGAACCAGACTTCTTCAGTATCAGTATACATACTTTCGAGGTTGAAAGCACCGTCGTGAGCAATGAACGCTTTGAAGCGTTTGTTGTGATGCCCTGCCAAATAATAAACAGAGAAGCCACCAAACGAAGCACCTACGGCACCTAATCTATCTTTATCTACGAATGGAAGATTATTTGCAGCATCGTCTATTGCTGATAGATAGTCTTTCATACATTGACCTGTCCAATCTCCACTAATTTCTTCATTCCATTCACTACCAAACCCAGGCAATCCTCTACGGTTTGGTGCAACAATTACATATCCGTTTGCTGCCATTATCTGGAAATTCCAACGATAGCTCCAGAATTGTGATACTGGGCTTTGTGGACCTCCCTCACAGAAAAGAAGAGTTGGATACTTTTTATTCGGGTCAAAATGAGGAGGAGTGATAATCCATACCAACATATCTTTCCCATCAGTAGTCTTTACCCAACGTGGTTTAACTTCTCCAAGTGCAAGCTGATCATAAATATGTTTATTTTCAAAACTCAACTGTATTTGTTCACTCTGCTTATCTTTCTTTGCAGGTACTATGGAAAATATCTCAGTAGCCTGTTTTATGCTTTGACGTAAGCCTAGCAATTTCCTTCCCTTATCGCCTAATAGCGCAATTGAGACATAATTATGCTGTCCATCGGTTAATTGCTTAATTTCGCCTTTTAAGTTAGTTTGATAAGCATTTACAGTACCATGCCAAACACCTATAAAATAAAGTTCCTTTGAATTTGGAGCCCAAACATAGTCATCTACGTTAGAGTCAAATTTCTCTGTAACATAGGTTTTCTTCCCCGTACTGAAATCATAAACACAAAGACGATTACGATCGCTTTCATATCCATCGTTCTTCATACTCTGCCATGCAATATACTTTCCATCAGGAGAGAACTTAGGATTAACGTCGTAACCGACATTGAAATCACCATCTTGATGATTTACCTTTTGATTACGAAGCGACTTCGTCATGTTTATTTCTGGCGCAACATAGTCTGCAGGTTTACATAAGTTCACCGTTTTTTTTGTGTCTATATTGTAAAGGTATATGTCAGCATCGGTTGATACAGCATATTTTACACCTTCTTTTTTCCTACAAGTATAGGCTATCTGTTTCGAATCTTTACTCCAGTCGAATTGTTCTATCCCACCAAATGGAGCAAGCGGACTTTCGTAAGGTTCACCTTCTATAATATCCACATCGTTCTTACTAATACCATTGGCAGTAACTTCTGCTACAAAAGGGTGAGCAATAGTTTCCACATAATGATCCCAATGGCGATAGTTCATGTCGGTTATAAGACGACCAGATGCTTTTGGAAGGTCGGAAGGATTTTTCTTAATTGTACCATAATAAGGGATACTCTTTATAAGTAGGACCTTCTTCCTATCTGGAGAGAAGCGGAATCCTTCTATTTCTATATCTGAAGATGAAAGCTTTTTACGATAAGAACCGTCTGAATTCATAGACCAAATTTGTCCATCGAGAAGAAAAGCTATGGTATGGTCATCTAACCATGTAGGACTTACTTCGCTTTTTGCAGATGTTGTAAGCTGACGTACATTCTTTCCATCGGAATCCATTACACAGATTACTTGGTGTCCTCTATTTTCCTTCACACTATAGTAACCTACTTGGTAAACTATTTTATTGCCATCAGGGGAAGCTTGTGCATTTCCAATTCTTCCCATCGCCCACAATGTTTCGGGAGTCATAACATTTTTACTAAGTGTTATGTTATGCTTTCCGATGTTAGTCGCTTCTTGGGCATTTACAATTCCACAATTCATAACAAGTGCAGTTGTAATAGCAATTGAAACATTTTTGTTCATAATTTTAGTTATTTATTTTTATTTAGGTTCTGTCTTCTGCGTTCTAATTCTGCTTGTTGTTTCTGTTGCATCTCTTGAATAGCCTGCATACGTGCTGCCAATCCGCTCTTTTTCTTCGGATTTTTCTTGTTTTCTTCGCGTCGGGCTTCCAATATGGCGAGCAACTTCTCGTCGTTTGTCGTCTTGCGCAAGGTCCACATAATGGCAGCAGAGAAAAACAATGATACAAAATAATAGAAGTTCAAACCTGAAGAGTAATCATTGAACATAAAGAAGAAGAACACAGGCATAAGGAACATCATATATTGCATCACCTTCATCTGATCTGCTTGTTGACCAACCATTTGATCCTTCTGTTGCTGCATGGTAAACCAAGAATAAAGAATATTAGCAGAGCAAAAAAGAATACAGGTTAATGAAAGATGGTCTCCAATTAACCACAGATTTTGATTCCAAGAAATAATAGGATCGTATGTACTTAAATCGTTTATCCACAAGAAACTCTCTCCACGCAACTGTATTGCATTTGGAACAAAATTGAACATCGCAATCCAAATAGGCATCTGAATGAGCATAGGCAAACAACCCGACAACGGACTTACTCCATATTCAGAATACATTTGCATCATAGCCTGTTGTTTCTGCATCTGGTCTTCAGGTTTGTTATATTGTTTTGTTGCTTCTTCAAGCTTTGGTTTCAGTACACGCATTTTTGCAGAACTCATATAGCTCTTTTTTACCATTGGATAAGTAATAAACTTCAAAAGCAATGTAATGAGGATTAATACAACACCCATAGGGAAGAATTTGCTTAACCAGTCAAACACATAGATTGTGAACCAACGATTGATAATACGGAATAAAGGCCAGCCAAGGTTTACCAATTGTTGCATTTCAAGATCTTTTCCAAAATGACTTTCTTTATCTATACCTTGCAATAAACGGAAATCGTTAGGACCAAAGTAAAATTCAAACTCTGATGCTTTTACTCCAGTGGGATCGAACGTTGTATTTAAATTTGCCTGATATAATTTCAGATAGTGTGTTTCCTTCGCCAAAGGTGTACTTTTAAGATCACTTCCCGTAGAAAAACCATCTTTAGAGATTATTACAGCTGAGAAGAATTGGTTTTTAAATGCAACCCAATCAAGCATATTTTCTGTCTTCTTATCATCTTCTTGCGCTTCACTTAGATGTTCAGTACCACCTTCCGACTTTTTATAAGTGATTGTTGCATAGCGATTCTCGAAAGAGTGTCCAAGTTCTTGTTGTGTACATTTATCTTGCCAGTCTACAACCAATTGATTTTTTCCTGGATTGAACAAACCATTCATTCCTGTTGCCTTCACACTTAAACGCAACATATAATTATTGGTTAGTTTATAATCCATGACGAAAGTCTTACCATTACCTGCTGCAGCTGTCAATGTAAGCGTAGAATCCGTCAAGTTAGAAGGAGTAAAATAAAGATTTTGTGTTTCAATATTTTGGTTTTTAGTAGCCAAAATGAAATTCAAATTCTGATCAGCTCCATTAAAGAGGGTTACATAATTTTTATCGTTCTTACGATCTTTACTTGCAACATTATGTCCTTTATAACCTTTTATTATTGCTTTTCTTACAACTCCGCCCTTTGTATCGAACGTAAGTGCAATCTTAGAATTTTGTAGCACAATTTCCTTCGCTACACCTTTCGTTGCTGTATAGAATAAAGAAGTTGTATCTGTATCAGCTGCATTTATTTTATTTACAGTTTTAGAAGCTGCCTTTTTCTGTTCGGCTATTTTTCGAGCATTTGCAATAGAATCTTTTACAAATTCAACACGTTGTTGAGCAATTTCTTCATCTGAAGGGGCTTGCCACCATGCAAAGCCGAAGAGAACGAGAGCGATGAGTACAAACCCAGTGATAGTATTTTTATCCATTTTCTATTTTTTCTTATTTTCTATTGCTGTCTTAATAAAATCGAGGAAAAGTGGGTGCGGTTTAAGTACAGTAGATTGGTATTCTGGGTGGAATTGTGTGCCAATAAACCATTTTAAAGATGGTATTTCCACAATCTCTACAAGATCACTTTCAGGATTGCGTCCAACACACATCATTCCATTTTCTTCGAATTCTTTTTCAAAATCATTATTGAATTCATATCTATGACGGTGTCGTTCATGAATACATGCTTGCCTATAAATATTAAATACACGGGAATTTTGTCGCAATACACATTCATAAGCACCAAGGCGCATTGTACCCCCCATATTGGTAATATTCTTTTGTTCTTCCATAATGTCGATAACATTATGTTCTGTCTTTTCATCCATTTCGCGCGAATTAGCATCTTTATATCCTAAAACATTGCGTGCGAACTCTATTACCATCATTTGCATTCCCAAACATATACCGAAGGTTGGTATATTATTCGTTCGGGTATACTTTATAGCTACTAATTTTCCTTCGATGCCACGTTGTCCAAAACCTGGACATACAACAACTCCATCAAGATTTTTCAATCTTTCAGCTACATTTGCTTCTGTTAGATGCTCAGAATTCACAAAATGAAGTATGGTTTTATGGTCATTATAGGTTCCTGCTTGTAAGAGTCCTTCACGAATACTCTTATAAGCATCTTGTAAGTCGTATTTTCCTACAAGTCCTATATGCACTTCTTCCGTAGCGTTACGCAATTTATCAAGGAATTTTTTCCATGGTCCTAATGTTGGAGCAGGTTTCACTTCTTCTCCGCACTTACGTAAAATAGCAGCATCAAGACCTTGCGCTTGCATATTCACAGGAACTTCGTATATGCTTGGCATATTCTCGCTTTGTACAACGCAGTCTAAATCTACATTACAGAAAGCTGCCACCTTTTTTCGGATATCATTATCAAGATGCCTATCGGTACGTAATACTAATATATCGGGTTGGATACCTACGCTTTGCAATTCTTTTACGCTATGCTGTGTCGGCTTTGTTTTCAGTTCACCAGCAGCACTGAGATAAGGAACGTATGTAAGGTGCAAATTAATGGCACGTTTACCCAATTCCCATTTCATTTGTCTAATAGCTTCAAGAAAAGGTGCAGATTCTATATCACCTATCGTTCCGCCTATTTCTGTAATAACAAAATCGTAATGATATTTTTTTCCTAACAGCTTGATATTCCGTTTTATCTCATCTGTGATGTGAGGTACAACTTGAATTGTTTTCCCAAGATAATCTCCATGTCTTTCTTTATCAATGACGCTTTTATAAATGCGTCCTGTAGTCATAGAATTGGCTCTTGTGGTTTGAATGCCTGTAAATCTTTCATAATGCCCCAAATCAAGATCTGTTTCCATACCATCAACTGTAACATAACATTCTCCATGCTCATACGGATTTAATGTTCCCGGGTCTATGTTGATATAAGGATCGAACTTTTGGATAGTAATATTGTAACCTCTTGCTTGAAGAAGTTTTCCAATAGACGATGAAATTATTCCCTTCCCAAGTGAGGAAACGACACCGCCTGTTACGAAAATGTACTTTGTCTCAGTCACGATTATTCTTTTATATTTATTGTTCCTGTAAGAAAGGAATCAATTTACAACTTGCAAAGATAATAAAAAACTAATGAACTTCCACTTAATATACTGTTTTTTCTAATAGAAACTAAAATATTCCATAAAAACAAAGGAGAACAAAGAAAAACTTTCATTGCGCCCGATAAAACTTTTCCGCATCAATCTATTTTATTGTGTGAAAGACAAGACGGAATTGCATCGTTCAAAATTTATAATAGAAAAATAAAAATTTGTAATTATAATTTTTAATTTTATAATTAAAAATCATCTGCATTTTAATAAAAATAATATCCCAATCATTCAACACTTATATTGCATCTGATATATACATTGCAACATATTAATTTTCTATGACTGGCATTAAAGCAAATCGGTTATTGGAAAAGTGCTTCTTCTACAATTCCAATAACCGATTTGAATTGAATTATTAGGAGGGAAAAGTATTATTACAATACATTATCGAACACATTAATATATGGGTTTCAAAATTTAAAAGCCGTCGTCTGTTATATCTTCTGCCTGTATATCTAAATCTTCTGGGGAAGTCTCAAAAGTTGTTCGATAACTCTCTTCAATAAAATTATCGTCATCGAAGTCTTCGTCGTCATTATCTCCATCATCATCTTTAGGAAATTCATCATCTTCTACATCATCAAAATCATCTTCTTTCCCTTCAGGAATTCTCTCATTTGTATTATCAGGTTCTATATCGCCTGCGTCTGGAGTTTCAGCAATTTCTTTCACAAAGATTGCTTCTGTCCATCCTCCTTTATTTATTTCAAGGACTTCATATCCTGCCGAAACCTTTTTCTCATACAATCCACCCTTTTGTCTCAATCGAGTAGTTGGCAGTGTAGTTGTTGTTACTTCAAAAGCACTCAAAATAATATCTTGTACATTTTTTGGTAAACTATCCCAGCCACCACCGAAATTTCTTTCGAGAACTTCTATAAGTTTTCTTGCTGAAATATGATGTATGTTGTCTTTTGTGAGGTCTGAAATACGATTAATAGTTTTTTTCTTTATCGCCCATTTTACGACAACGCCGTCATCTAATCGTACCTGACCTACTTTGTAGCCGCGTTCTTCATATTTATCTATTACTTCTATTTTATCTACTTTTATCTCTTCGATAGTAAAAGCGCTTTTAATAATATCGAGATAATGGTTTTCATTATCTTTTAGGTCTGCATCACGTTCCGCTTGAGACCACAATCTGAATACGTCATTCTCTTGAATATTCCAAACTGTAGATTTTGTTAAATTCTTCAATGAAAGTGATTTTTTTTGTTGCTTCATGTCTTTTCTTTATTACAACCTTTTTTATAGAGTGGTGCAAAATTAAATACTAAAAACTAAATCTGCAAGAAAATTTTAGTAAAAATATATATGTAACGAAAAATCAATCAAAGTGGTTGTGAAAATAAAATAGAATTCTTATCTTTGCATACATCATATATAATGAACAGAATGGAACCATTAGCAGAAAGAATGCGTCCACACACGCTTGATGAATATGTTGGGCAAAGTCATTTAGTGGGGAAAAATGCAGTCCTGAGGAATATGATAGATTCAGGGCATGTTCCATCATTCATTCTGTGGGGTCCTCCTGGAGTAGGGAAAACAACTTTAGCACAGATTATTGCAAATAAACTTGAAACTCCATTTTATACTTTATCGGCTATTGCGAGTGGTGTAAAAGATGTACGTAATGTAATAGAAAGAGCTAAAAATGGAAGATTTTTTAATTCAATTTCACCTATCTTATTTATTGATGAGATACATCGCTTCTCCAAATCTCAACAAGACTCATTGCTTGGAGCTGTTGAGAAAGGCATAGTTACACTTATTGGCGCAACTACCGAAAATCCTTCTTTTGAGGTTATTAAGCCATTATTATCAAGGTGCCAAGTTTATGTTCTTAAAAGCTTAAATAAAGAAGAGCTGCTTAAATTGCTTACGAACGCAATTACGCAAGACACCTATCTCAAAAAAAAGAACATTGAGCTTAAGGAAACCGAAGCTTTATTACGATATAGTGGCGGTGATGCCAGAAAGTTATTAAATATCTTCGAACTTACAATTGATGCATCAAAACAGAATAACGATATTGTTATTACAAACGAACGTGTTACAGAATGTCTACAACAAACACCTCTTGCATACGATAAAGATGGAGAAATGCACTATAATATTATCTCTGCCTTTATCAAATCAATTCGAGGAAGCGATCCTGATGCCACACTCTATTGGATGGCAAGAATGATAGAAGGAGGGGAAGATCCTGAATTTATTGCCCGTAGATTGATTATTAGTGCAGCAGAAGATATAGGATTAGCCAATCCCAATGCTTTACTTTTGGCAAATGCGGCTTTCGATAGTGTGATGAAAATAGGTTGGCCTGAAGCCAGAATTATTTTAGCCGAGGTTGCAGTTTACTTAGCTGTATCACCAAAAAGCAATTCAACTTATCAAGGAATAGGTGCAGCGTTAGCAGAAGTTCGTAACAGTGGAAATCAACCTGTTCCACTTCCACTATGCAATGCTCCTACAGAATTAATGGCATCGTTGGGTTATCATGATGGATATAAAAATCCTCATGAATATCCAGCACATTTCATAGAACAACAGTATTTGCCAGATATGCTTACAGAAAAACGTTTTTGGCACCCACAACATTCGCCACAAGAAGACAAATACTATCAATGGATATTACAATGTTGGGGAGACAGATACAAAAAATAAAAGAAAATGAAAATAGTAGATTTAGATGGTTATGCAGCTAACCCTGGAGATATCTCATGGGACGGCGTAAAAGAATTAGGAGAATTCACATTTTATGATTATTCTGAGGATAATCAAATTATTGAAAGAGCTAAAGATGCAGAGATTGTTCTTGTCAATAAAATAAATATGACAAGACAAATTATCGAACAATTACCCAGACTAAAATACATCGGAGAATTGGCTACTGGTTATAATAATATTGATTTACAAGCAGCCAAGGAACACGGTGTTGTAGTAACAAATATTCCTGCATACAGTACCGATAGTGTTACACAGTTTGTCTTCGCTCATTTATTAAACGTTGCAACCCATATTGACCATTACGCTTGTCAAACACGTAAAGGCATTTGGAGTTCAAAAAAAACATTTTGCTATTGGGACGAACCTCTCTTCGAACTTGCTGGAAAAACATTGGGGATAGTTGGATTAGGACATATTGGAACAAAAGTCGCATGGGTCGGACACATGTTAGGCATGGATATCTCGGCTTATACAAGCAAAAGTAGCAATGAATTGCCAGAATGGGTTCGTAAAACTACATTAGAAGGACTCTATCATACTGCAGATATCATTACACTCCATTGTCCGTTAACAAAAGAAAACACACGTATGATTAATAAAGAAGCGTTAGCACAAATGCTACCTGGTACAATTTTAATAAATACTGGACGAGGTGCACTGGTCGATGAGGAGGCCGTTGCCAATGCATTAGAGGAAGGACACCTAAAAGCATATTGTGCTGACGTTATGGAACAGGAACCTCCACGCAAAGATAACCCATTAATAAAACAGCCAAATGCTTATATTACACCACATATTGCATGGGCTACGTTAGAAGCACGCCAACGATTAATGGATATTTGCGTTGAAAATATTAGAATGTTTATAGCAGGTAGTCCACAGAATGTTGTAAACAATTAAGACGTTATTTTTTTAACATCGCACAAAAACAAACTATGACATTCAACGACCCACAGTTCGCTGGTGCTCTCTTAGAACTTATTGAAGGATTAGGAACATTGGCTTTCGCTATTTCAGGTATAAGGCATGCAGCAGAAAAACATTTCGACTGGTTTGGAGGATATGTATGCGGATTTGCAGTAGCTATAGGTGGCGGAACTATTCGCGATACTATATTAGGTGTTAAACCTTTCTGGACAACCGACATTCGTTATTTGTGTGTTACTGCCATTGCCTTATTTCTGGCTATAATATTAAGGAAACGTATGAAGAAACTAAACAATACATGGTTTGTTTTTGACACCTTGGGTTTAGCTTTCTTTACAATTGCAGGAATGCAGAAAACCCTAACATTCGGATTTCCTTTCTGGGTTGCTATTGTTATGGGCTGTATTACAGGAGTTGCCGGCGGTGTTATTCGCGATGTCCTATTAAATAATGAGCCCGTTATCCTCCAAAAAGAAATCTATGCAATCGCAAGTGTTGCAGGTGGTATACTCTATTACATACTATTAATATTAAATTTCAGTATCACTTTCACTGTCATTGCAACATTTCTCCTAATTGTCCTAATTCGTTTTGTGGCTGTGTATTATCATATCCAATTGCCTGTTTTACGAGATGAAGATTAATTTTATAATGAAAAAATATAAGAATAATTTGGCAGTAATAATAAAAAGTCGTACCTTTGCACTCGCAATTAAGGAAGCAATATAATTGCTCTGAGAAATGCAATGAGAAGATTGGTTCCGTAGCTCAACTGAATAGAGCATCTGACTACGGATCAGAAGGTTGTGGGTTTGAATCCCGCCGGAATCACAAAGAGTTTAGATTATTTTATCTAAACTCTTTTTTATATTTAAAATTATAAACCCATTTATAAACCCTGTCAGACTCCATTAAAAGTTTCTGACAGGGTTTTCATCTTTATTGATTAAGAGAAATCTGAATAGAACAAATTGCAGTCTATCTCTTATTCTTCTGCTTATCAAGCAACTTACATCATACCTCCCATACCAGGATTCATTGGAGCAGCAGGAGCTTCCTCAGGTTTATCAACAACAATACACTCTGTCGTGAGGAACATACCTGCGATTGAAGCTGCATTCTCCAAAGCAACACGAGCTACCTTGGCTGGGTCGATAACACCTGCCGCACGCAAGTCTTCGTACTTGTCGCAACGAGCATTGTAACCGAAATCGCCCTTGCTTTCACGTACTTTATTGACAACTACTGCACCCTCTCCGCCGGCATTAGAAACAATCTGACGAAGCGGTTCCTCTATGGCACGGCAGACAATATTTATACCTGTCTGCTCGTCAGGGTTATCACCTTTGAGGTCTTTCAATGCTTCTTGCGCACGAATATAAGTAGTACCACCACCTATAACAACACCTTCTTCGGTTGCTGCACGAGTTGCACAGAGCGCATCGTCTACACGGTCTTTCTTTTCTTTCATCTCAACTTCAGAGTTAGCACCCACATAAAGCACTGCAACACCACCGGCAAGTTTTGCCAAACGCTCCTGAAGTTTCTCCTTGTCGTACTGGCTCTTTGTATTTGCAATTTCGCTCTTGATAGCGTTTACACGTTCTGCAATGCTCTCTTTAGAGCCTGCACCGTCTACGATTGTTGTGAAATCCTTAGAAACAGTTACTTTCTTAGCTGAACCCAACATTTCGAGTGTGGCCTTGTCGAGTGTCAATCCCTTGTCTTCGCTGATAACAACACCGCCTGTGAGTACAGCTATGTCTTCGAGCATAGCCTTGCGACGGTCGCCGAATCCTGGAGCCTTAACAGCGCAAATCTTCAATCCGCCACGCAAACGGTTTACTACCAATGTGGTCAAAGCCTCTGAATCGACATCTTCTGCGATAACTAACAATGGACGACCACTCTCGGCAGCAGGCTGCAAGATAGGCAAGAAATCTTTCACGTTAGAAATCTTCTTGTCGTAAAGAAGGATATATGGATTCTCCATGAGCACTTCCATCTTGTCCGTATCTGTTACGAAATAGCCTGAAAGATAGCCATGGTCGAACTGCATACCCTCAACAACGTCGATATTGGTGTCGCGAGTCTTGCTTTCTTCAATGGTGATGACACCGTCTTTTGATACCTTGCGCATAGCGTCAGCAAGCAATTTACCTATTTCAGGGTCATTGTTGGCACTTACGGTTGCCACCTGTTCTATCTTGTCGTAGTTGTTGCCAACAATTTCGGCATTATTCTTAATGAAGCCTACAACTTCATTGACAGCCTTGTCGATACCGCGCTTCAAGTCCATTGGATTGGCACCGGCAGCCACATTCTTCAAACCCTCCGTAACGATAGCCTGTGTCAAGATAGTTGCTGTTGTCGTACCATCGCCGGCATCGTCTCCAGTCTTGCTTGCCACACTCTTAACGAGCTGTGCACCGGCATTCTCGAAACTGTCTTCAAGTTCTATTTCCTTTGCTACCGTAACACCATCTTTTGTGATTTGAGGAGCACCGAATTTCTTTCCAAGAACTACATTTCTACCCTTAGGACCTAATGTTACTTTTACAGCATCGGCAAGTTGGTCTACACCGCTTTTAAGCAATTCGCGGGCATCTTTGTTGAATTTAATATCTTTAGCCATTTTGTTTATCTTATTTTATATGTTCTTTTTCTCTATGTTTTGTTTGTTGCGACGTTCCCATACAGCCACACTCTATATATAATAAGGTGTAAATGCACAGAAAATCCTCGCTTTTGTTTCTTATTCTACGATAGCAAGAACGTCGCTTTGTCGCATCATAAGATACTTCTCACCCTCGTTTTCGATTTCAGTACCGGCATACTTACCATAGAAAACTTCGTCGCCGACCTTCAAAATCATATCTTCATCTTTCGTACCGTTACCAACAGCAACCACTTTGCCACGCTGTGGCTTTTCTTTTGCTGTGTCGGGAATAATAATTCCACCTACTTTCTGCTCTGCCTCGATAGGAAGAACAAGCACTCTGTCTGCTAATGGTTTAATTTTCATAATTATTTATTTTAAAGTTTTTTGAATGTTCTCGTATACATAAACACTTCTTATTGTATATTCGTCAGTGGTTATACGAAAACTGTGCCAAAAAGAATGCCTAATAAAAATAATACAATGAAAACATTGTACAAACTATTTGATAAAGCAAAATAGTCGTTCTCATCAATCCAAAAGATGTGTTTTGTTCGATAAAACGCACCCTTTCACCTCACAAAACAGGTTCTTTTAAAAAATACACATAAATATATGGGAACCTGGTAATTATGAAACTCTTGCAAAAGAATTCTGTTATTTTTCTCACAGTCCCACCTCTACTTATTTAAAGAATCCCTATATAGAGATAGATACTCAAGAAAATGATGAAAAGATAAGATATATTATATGGCATAATATTGTAAGACTCTATCAAAAGAAGGATTACTGTCAATATTGTCAGTAATATATGTCATATTTGTCATAACTGTTTTAATTCAAGAGAAGGTGCCTATTTGGAATTCCAATAAAGAAAACTTCCGTCCATGTATATATATTCTTCGGCAATAAGTTCTTTCAAAACTATTCGCAATGTGTCTTGATTCGTTACGGAAGCAGTACCGTCCATGCACTTTAATTCGGTAACATGATGTTTCTTGCCATCTGATAATAGATTGAATATGGAAGCTCGTAACATTCTTTTCAATTCTTTATCCTCGCCTTTATAGGCTAAACAAACATCACAGTAGCCACAATCTACGCTTCGTTTTTCTCCAAAATAGCGTAAGAGTTGTCGACTACGACATATATAATTGTTTTGGATGTAACTTATCATAGCCACAATACGTTTTTCAAATTTTTCTTTTCTATCTTCGTAGATAGCTTTCGGGATTTCTAATTTCTCACTATCAACACGATTTTGGAGATATTTTATTATGGGGATATTCTTACGTGGAATAAAATTTATAATTCGTCTCCGACTGAGGTCTTGTAGTATATGATAAGTCTGATTTCTATCCAACCCGACCACATCTGCTATATAGCTTTCATCAACATAACGATAATCTGTAAACAAACCTGGATAATTTCGCAATAAAGCAGAAATTACAGTTTCCTCTTCACCTGTTTGTTCTCCTAATCTATATAATTCATCGCGCGCTAAAATGAAACGAATGCGAGCCTTAGTATCTGGATCTGGATTATAATCAATATACCCTGCAAGTTTCAATATCTGCAAAGCGGCATTTACTTGGATGGGGAAATGATGGAAATAAATGCAGAATTTATCGATGGGAAACTCGAAAGTAGTATCTCTCCCACTATCTACACCTATCTGATAGAAGTACGCTAAATGTTCGTAAATAGTACGTATGTCCTCTTTTGTAGGGAAATTCTCTTTTACTCGCTTCTTTAAATTACGCTCATCGTTACCAGGGGTATGGAGTAAAATTGCATACGATTTTCCACCATCTCTACCTGCTCGCCCCGCTTCTTGGAAATAGGCTTCGATTGAATTAGGTGGATCAAGATGTATAACCAAACGAACATTAGCTTTATCGATACCCATTCCAAAAGCATTAGTAGCAACAATAACACGTATTTCATCAGCTTGCCACTCATTTTGGCGTTTGTTTTTATCTACATTTTCTAATCCTGCATGATACCACGTAGCAGAGATTCCGTTCTTAACTAAGAACTCAGCAGCTTCTTTCGTACGTTCCCTACTCCGGCAATATACAATGGCAGAACCATTTACGGACTGTAGAATATGAAGCATTTCATTGAATTTTTCTTGCGTCGTGCGCAAAACGTAAGAAAGATTCTTTCGCTCGAAGCTCATTCGAAACACGTTCTCTTTGGCAAATCCTAATCTCAACTGAATATCTTTAACAACTTCTGGAGTAGCCGTTGCAGTAAGTGCAAGCAGAGGGACATTGGGAAGTAGTTTTCTGACATTTATGATTTCAAGATAAGAAGGACGGAAATCATACCCCCATTGACTGATACAGTGAGCCTCGTCTACAGTAATAAAGCAGACCTTCATGTGTTTTAATTTTGCTTGAAACAGCTCAGACCCAATACGTTCAGGAGAAATATAAAGTATTTTTATACCGCCGAAAATACAATTCTCGAGTGTTGAGACTATTTCATCGCGTGATAAACCAGAATGTATTGCCGCTGCCTTGATGTGTCGGTGGCAAAGATTGTCTACTTGGTCTTTCATCAACGAGATTAAAGGAGTGATGACAATGCACACTCCTTCCTTTGCCAATGCAGGTACTTGGAACGTTATGGACTTGCCTCCACCCGTAGGCATCAGTCCCAGCGTGTCTTTTCCGGCACCTATGCTCTCTATAACTTCGCTCTGAATACCTCGGAAATCAGGGTAATCCCAATATTTATGAAGAATTTCTTTGTAAGTCATAACACGACTGTTACCCAGCTGAGTTTACCTGCCTATTCGTTTTCAGAGGGGCGAATACCCTCTATCTGAAGTTGAACAGCACCACGCTTGAACACATTATCTTCGATTGTGTAAACGATGTCGAATGAACGTTTCGACTTAATATAGCGTGCAGAACGACTTTGTCCAAAAGCGATGCCATTCATTACATTGTTCGATTTTGAATCAACAAGCTCTAACTTAATATGTTCTTGCTCTCTACCAACAACTTTGCTGGTACCAAAATCGAATACTTCCTTCGTGCAGAATAACGGTTTCACGTTCTCCGGACCGAACGGTGCAAACCGTCTTAGGTCGCTATGAAACTTTTTGGTAATATCCTTAAAGTCTATAATGGCATCAATATCTAATGTTGCTTCTGTTTGATGAGGTTCTATATGTTCATCAACATACTTTTGAAAACGATCTCGGAAATCTTTTACATTCTCCCATCTCAATGTTAAACCTGCCGCATAGGTATGACCGCCAAAGTTGATGAGCAAGTCGCTGCAACTTTCTATAGCAGCATAGAGATCGAAACCTGCTGCAGTTCGTGCCGAACCTGTGGCCAAATCGCCTTCGCGAGTAATGACTATGGTGGGACGATAGTAAATTTCCGTGAGGCGAGAAGCTACAATGCCAATGACGCCTTTCTTCCAATGCTCGTCATAAAGCACAATGCTGTTTTGATGTTTCTGGCTCTCAAGCCGCTCAACAATCTGGTTGGCTTCATCTGTCATCTGCCTGTCCACATCTTTTCGCTTGTCATTGTACTTGTCAATGTGCTTCGCTTCCGACAGCGCAGCAGCCAAATCGCGTTCCACAAGCAGATCTACACTTTCCTTTCCGTTCTCCATACGACCGCTGGCATTAATACGTGGACCTATCTTGAAGATAATATCACCCATCGAAATTTCTCTTCCCGTAAGTCCACATATATCTATTATGGCTTGTAATCCTACACTGGGATTTTGATTTAGTTGCTTTAAGCCATGGAAAGCAAGGATACGATTTTCGCCTACAACGGGAACGAGGTCGGCAGCAATGCTCACTGCGCAGAAGTCGAGCAGCGGAATAAGACGCGAAAACGGTATGTTGTTGTTCTTTGCAAAGGCTTGCATAAACTTGAAACCTACGCCGCAACCACACAATTCCTTGAATGGGAAGCTGTCGTCAGCACGTTTTGGATTTAATATAGCTACAGCCGGAGGCATGTTATTATCTGGAACATGATGGTCGCAAATAATAAAATCGATACCTTGTTCCTTTGCATAATTAATCTCTTCAACAGCTTTTATACCACAATCGAGTATGATAATAAGCTTTACTCCTGTTTCTTTTGCAAAATCTATTCCTTTCTTACTCACACCATACCCTTCATCGTAGCGGTCAGGAATGTAGTAATCTATATTAGAATAGAACTGTCGTAAAAATTTATACACCAATGCTACAGCTGTACAACCATCTACATCGTAATCTCCGTAGACCATAATACGCTCTTTACGCCCCATTGCATCGTTCAATCTATCAACTGCAATATCCATATCTCGCATTAAGAAAGGGTCGATAAGGTCGGAAAGTTGCGGACGAAAAAACCGCTTTGCTGCACTCTCTGTAGTTATCCCACGCCTTATAAGTAACGAAGCAAGGATTGGACCTATATTGAGTTTCTCGCCTAATTCTATTGCTGCATTAGTCTGTTCAGATGTAGATGGTGTGTAGTTCCATTTCAATTGCATCTTTATTGTCTTTATTTCTGCTTGTAAAGGTACAAAAAAAAGCGTAAGCCTCAAAAAGACTTACGCTTTTTTAATTCTATATTACCATATTAAAGCCTTGATGAGGCTTTAACAAGGTGCAATGACTGTCTTTTAATTACAGGCCCAACTTTGCACGAATATCTGAAGGAATGGCATTCTTATTAACCATGTAGTCCATTGTATTTGCCGCAATGAAGTTCTTGGTCATATACCAAATACCTTTGTATTTGCCAGTCTCGCCCCAAGAGTTCTTGACCATATAGTATTCCTTACCGAATTGGTCTTTGGCAATACCGAAGATAAGCATGCCATGGTCGTCGGTAAGTTCCCATGTATCGTAACGGTCCTGACGCATCTTCTGTGTAGGAGTTACTTCTGGAACCTTTGCACCAAGTTCATCAATGAGGCTGCGTTGCTTTGCAGGAGAAAGACCCAACCAACGTGCCATATCACTACCTTGGAGACTCTGAACCTTCTTTCCATCTACCATATATGCAAGACCATCGCGTGTAAATCCTGGTTCACTAACATCGCCACCCCATGCCACGCAATAGCCATTCATAACAGCATTGTCTATAATCTTCATCATTTCGTCCATAGGAACATTGTAAGATTGTGGCATACGCCAGTTGTCTTGTACCTCGACAGCGAATGAGGTATAGAATGGATGGTGAGTATAAGATGTAATTGTTACATAGTCCTTCCAATTCAAACCGAGACTTGAAGCAAACTGTTTTGGAGTATAGGTTTTACCATCGTATGTAAACTTCTCTGGACATTTGCCAAGATAAGCATCAATAATTCCCTGGAGACCTTGTTTCCACTGATTAGAAATCTTGTTTGACTTATTTCGTGCCACAGCATTTACGTATGGTTCCATTACAGAGAAGAATTCATTAAAGTTAAATAAAGAATCACCTGTTAAAGAACCTGGGAAAGGCATTGCTCCTTCTGGGCAAATACCATAATTTTCAAGACAATAAAGAGGGTCATAGCAAGAGCCGCCCTGGGCAAATTGTGCATCACCATGCATACGAACTACTTGAATAGCACGATCCATATAAGTTTTGTTTGCAACAAAACTCTCGCAAAGGTCGTAAGTCTTACCCGTTGCTTTCAGGATTTCTGCTTCAAAATAGCTCAATGTAGAATAATCCCAGCACGTACCTGAACGGTTTTGGTTCTTAATGCTTGTGATAGGATTTTCCTTAATCACTGTAAAGACAGGACTGTTGTCTACTTTCTTTGCAGCTTTTTTAGGAGCTGCGTTAGCACCAATCGCAAAAACAGCGAAAAGTGCGAGCACTAAAGTCTTTTTCATAATTCTCAAATGCTACCAGTTAGTTTATACTCTGGTTCTCTTTTAAAAATTTAAGTTGTTAATAATATTGATTTATTTTCTGAATTAAGCATTCATAAAGGCCTCTATATCCTTTGCATAATAAGGAATACGGTCTTTCCCTATGAACCGACATCCATCAGCAGTAACAAGTATGTCGTCTTCTATGCGAATACCACCGAAGTCCTTATATGTATCGAGTTTATCGAAATTCAAGAACTCGGCACAATGTTTTTTAGCACGCCATTCATCAATAAGTGCAGGAATAAAATAAATTCCAGGTTCGTCAGTTACAACAAAACCTTCTTGTAAACGACGTCCCATACGCAAACAATTAGTACCAAATTGTTCGAGATTAGGACGAGTCTCTGCGTCGAAACCTACATATATTTGCCCTAAAGCTTCCATATCGTGGACATCAAGTCCCATCATGTGTCCTAAACCGTGGGGCAAGAACATAGCATGTGCTCCGGCAGACACAGCTGCATCTGTATCTCCCTTTGCTAAACCTAACTCCTTCATACGTTCAAAGATAATGCGGCAGACTGCAAAATGCACATCAGCATATTTCATTCCTGGTCTCGATAGTTTAAGAGCTGCATCGTGTGCTTCTACAACCACATTATATATATCGAGTTGTCGTTGTGTAAATTTACCATTTACAGGGAATGTTCGTGTATTGTCAGAGCAATAATGGCTCATCGTCTCCCCACCACAATCACACAAAACAAGTCTACCATCTTCTAATTTTGCCATAGAAGGATTGCCATGCATAATTTCACCGTGCTGTGAAAATATTACAGGGAAGGATACCATTGAGCCATAGGAATTAGCTATACCTTCTACTTGTCCTGCTACATACTTTTCAGTAAGTCCAGGTTTCGTTATGCGCATTGCAGTTGTATGCATCTTATAACCAATAACAGCAGCACGCTCAAGTTCTTCTATTTCCTCGGCAGTCTTAACAGAACGCATTTTTACGACAGCATTAATAAGCTCAAGGCTTGCTTCTTCGTTCTGCTGATTAGGATGGATACCAAGCAAATCGCAAATTTGTATCTTAATATCGGCACGATAAGGAGGTAAGAAATGTATCTTTCGATTAGAAGATTTTGCCTTCTCACAAATTTTAGCCAATTCACTCATAGGAGCAGAATTATTTACTCCAACCTGAGCGGCTAATTCTTTGACCGAATCAACACTTCCAAACCATACGATATCTTCAATATCAATATCATTCCCTATCAATGTTTCTTTATTTTCATTGATATCTATCACGCCAACAAGTCCGTCGCGTTGTTGTCCGAAATAGTATAAGAATGACGAATCTTGGCGGAAAGGTGAATACCCATTCGCTGGTGAATTTACTGGAGACTCGTTGTTTCCAAACAAGAGTATAATGCCGTCTTTTACAAGCTTTTTAAGTTCTGCACGGCGAGCTATGTACGTTTCTTTACTAAACATATTGCTTTCATATATTAGTTTAGCTGCAAAGATAATAATATTTCTCATAAATTCAGTATCTTTGCATAGTTTTTATAAGTTTTTTAATGGAAATCGACATAAACACAGGATTAGTATTAGAAGGAGGAGGCATGCGAGGAGTATTCACCTCTGGTGTTTTAGATGCATTTATGAAATGCGGCTTATATTTTAAATATACAGTTGCGGTATCTGCCGGAGCTTGTAACGGTCTTTCATATATCAGTCGACAACCACGCAGGGCAAGAGCCTCAAACATTGATTTATTGGCAAAATACGATTATATAGGATTACGCCATCTCGTTACACAAGGTTGTATTTTCGATCCCGAACTTCTTTATAAACGATTTCCTTACGAGCTTATCCCTTACGACTATGATACCTATTTCGAGAAGATAAATTTGGGTTATACTTTCGAAATGGTTACAACAAACTGCAAAACGGGAAGAAGTGAGTATTTACAAGAACGTAATGGCAATAAACACAGACTGAATGAAATTGCACGTGCTTCAAGTAGCCTTCCATACGTTAGTAAGATTGTAGAAGTTGATGGGGAGCCCATGCTCGATGGTGGAATTATTGATTCTATTCCACTTATGCGTGCCATAGAAATGGGACATGGCAAAAATGTTGTTGTTTCCACGCGCAATAAAGGTTGGCGCGATAATAGTAAAGATTTGAAAATACCAAGGTTCGTCTATAAGAACTATCCGCGTTTACGTGTAGTATTAAGTCATAGAATAGAAGCTTACAACAAACAATTAGATATGATTGACGAACACGAAAAACAAGGTGATATAATAGTATTGCGTCCCATTAAACCTATTGAAGTTGGAAGAATGGAGAAAGATGTAGGGAAGCTGGAAGCTCTTTATAAAGAAGGGTTTAATATTGGTGAAGACTTCTGTAAGTCTATAGACCTTCGGAAGTTGATTAATAAATAAGACTACCTTAATAAATCGGGGCGCAAACGTCTTGTCCTCTCCATGGCCTGGTCAAATTCCCATTGACTTATTTTAGCTTCGTGTCCACTCAACAATATTTCGGGAACCTCCCACCCTTTATAACTCCTTGGGCGAGTATAAATAGGTGCCGACAGCATATTGTCTTGAAAACAATCAGACAATGCACTTTGTTCGTCGCCAATCACACCTGGAATAATGCGAACTACTGCATCTGCTATAATAGCTGCCGGTAATTCTCCACCTGTCAGAACAAAATCGCCTACCGAAATCTCTTTTGTTATCAGATGTTCTCTTACTCGCTGATCCACTCCTTTATAATGTCCTGCCAATATAATAAGGTTACCCCCTAATGACAAATCGTTTGCCATTTTCTGATTAAACAGTTCTCCATCGGGCGATGTAAATATTACTTCGTCGTATTCGCGTTCTGCTTTCAAGGCACTTATACACCGGTCTATTGGTTCTATCTGCATCACCATTCCTGCCTGCCCGCCAAAAGGATAATCATCAACACGACGCCATTTGTCCTTACTATAATCACGAAGATTATGCAAATGTATTTCTGCCAATCCTTTCTTTGCTGCCCGTGCCAAAATACTTTCATGCACAAAGCCTGCAAGCATCTCGGGTAATACCGTTATTATGTCTATTCTCATATTGTAAGCACAAAGTTAGCAATATTTTTAATGAAAGAATGTAAGCATTAAGATTTTTTTGTAACTTTGCAGCAAATTCTATCACAAACTAAAATACTTATGAAAAAGATTTTCTCTTTCGCCATCGCTTGTATGGCAACTTTCGGCAGTGTTCAGGCTCAAAACGTGCAACTGCACTATGACCTTGGTCATAATCTCTCTGACGATTTAAGTAATCGCCCTGCTGTTACCACCACTGTAGAAATGTTCAAGCCCGATAAATGGGGCTCTACCTTTTTGTTTACCGATATCGATTATAAAAACGATGGGGCGGTAGGCGCCTATTGGGAAATTGCACGAGAGTTTTCTGTTACTAAAAACAAGCATTGGGCAGCCCATATAGAATATAATGGTGGCGCTGCTACCGGCGAACTTGCAACTGGATATTATGGAAATCGGTTTCAACATGCTGCACTTCTTGGTGGCGCCTGGAACTGGGCAAATAAAGATTTCTCAAAAACTTTCAGTGTGCAGCTTATGTACAAATATTATTTCAAGAATAAAACTACAGGCGAGCACCCATTTAGTGGTTTCCAGCTTACCGAAGTCTGGGGATTGAGTTTTGCAAAAGGCCTATGCTCTTTCAATGGTTTCTGCGACTTATGGTACGACCCAAATGTAAGCGGAAAACTTATTTTAATATCTGAGCCACAATTCTGGTTTAATTTAAATACACTGAAAGGTATGCAGGGCATAAACCTCTCTTTAGGTTCAGAAGTTGAAATCAGCAATAATTTTGTTTGGAACAACAAGGGCAAGCACAATAAGTTTTACGCCATTCCAACAATTGCTGCAAAGTGGACTTTCTAACAACTCCCCAGCTTCACTATTCACTCCAATCTGTTAAACATATTTGTTACGGATAGCACTTTTTGCCATCAGCACATCAAACATTCTTCTGATGTGCTGATGTCGTTATATATAATAATGTGCAGCGATAAATAATGATTGGCTTCAAAAGTAATCTTACTTTTGTCGTCACCTATTTTCTACTGAGCCATTATCAACGCATGGATTCATTGTGCTTCAAAAGCATCAGAATGCAGCTGTATTTATCTGTTCCGTAACGACATTCGCCGTAACTCCGTTACTGCAACTGTCGTAACCCCGTTGCGACAATGGTCGTAACTCCATTACGATTTCAGGCGCTGTTCAGAAGAGGCATATCGTCGGTCCCACATCATTTTAATTTCGTCGAACTAACATTTAAATAGATTTATTTATTTTACTCTTATACACACCTCACCATGGTATCCATGGGCTTCGTTGTGTAGCAAAACACCATATACAAATGCCTGCTTACGAACCGAAAGCGTGTAGTAGAGTTCGTTCTGGCCGTCTATATATCCACGTTTAACGTGTTGATTGTCGTAAACACAGATGCGTCCTTTTTGTTTCGAATCGTCCTTTGCATAACCAACGAAAACTCCCAATTCCTCTTTCGGAATAGCATTAGCAAAGTCTAACTGGTAGTGCAGATACCCTGAACGACAAAGAAGTTCTCCATCGGCATAGAGTTTCTCTGCTTCATTAATGCTTAAAGGTTTGCAATGCAGTGGATCAACATGTCTCTGCGTCCTGCTCTTCAATATTTTTGTTCGGTTTGCCAATAATATTACGCATAGCACTACAGCTAAAATAAGAAAAATATTTGTATATACCATTGTTTATAGTGTTATTTTAGAATTGCAATAATGCAATGTAAGTGGGACATTTTCTTTTGGCAAAGATATAAAAAACTATTAAAAATACCACTTTACATAATGAAAAAACCAACTTTCTCGTTTTTTACAACATAAAAGGCGTACCTTTGTAGCATGTTAAAGATTTGCTCCTTGCGGATAGGAACGTGATAAACCACGCCTCCTACAAGCAGAGAAATCGCGGTGCAACAAAGAGCAAAAATGTTGTAGGAGCGTGGTTAGTTACGTTCCTGTCATTCAAAGTAACTGCCCGTATGTATTTTTTAGTTATTTCTAAAGCAAAGAAGGTTATGAGAAAACTATTAACTGTACTTACATTATTATTTATGGTGTCATTCAATCTGTCTGCACAGAGCTACGGCGAATTGTGGAAACAAGTAGACGTAGCACGGGGAAAAGACTTGCCCAAGACACAATTGACTGTTTTAAAGAAGATTGTTGGCAAGGCGCAAAGAGAGAAATCGTACGGTAACTTGTTGGCAGCTGAGTTGCTGACCTCAAGTTTGCAGACACAAATCTCGCCCGATTCGGTTGATACGGAAAAGGCTCGCCTGAAGGAACTCTGTGATAAAACAGAGGAAACCGACAAGATATTGCACGCCGTTTACTGCTGTGCATTAGGCAAACTCTTCGATAGTGACGATGCAGAAGATAATTCGAGCACCACTTATTTCGATAAAGCAATGGCTAATCCAGCCTTGTTGGCAGACGTACAATATAGTAAATATGCCCCATTGATAAAAGGTGGAAAGAACGATGCCATATTTAAGAACGACCTTCTCCACGTTATTGCGTTCGAATCTGAACAATATGACAAGGCGGATAAATATTATTCGTCAGTCGGTAACCGCGAAGCAGCTTGTTACAGTGCTTATCTGAATGTGAAAGACGCTAATGACAAGGCAGCCTTAGACTCGCTCATAGCACGTTATGGCGATTTGCCCATATGTGGGAGCGTGGCTGTGGCGAAGTATAAGTACTTGGTTATTTTTGAAGAAATTAGTGCAAAGCAGCGCATCGAATATATAGACGATGCCGTGAAACGTTGGGGAACATGGGAAGGAATAAACTATCTGCGCAACGAACATGAACGTCTCACTGCGCCAATGTTCAAAATGTGGACTGAGAAGAATGTGGGGATACCCCATAAAGAACGGACTATAGAAAACATTAAGGTAAGGAATATCAACGACTTGACGTTGAAAATAACACGCACTACACTGACGGGCGATAACAAATTAGCCCCTATCTATCACCCAGATTTAGCAAAGATAAAAGCAAAACTACAGCCTGCTACCACGAAAATTGTCAAGCGTAGTTATCCACCGTATGCTCCTTACGAGGAAATCGAGGACTCGCTACAACTTCCAAGCTTAGAGGAGGGCGTCTATTTGTTGGAACTGACTTCATCAAACAAGCGATTAGCTCCGCAATATGAGCTGTATTATGTTACCAACCTATATCTAATAGCAGAAGAGCAGCCAAATTCCAAGGTACGATATGTCGTGGTTAATTCAACAACAGGACAACCTGTGCCGAATGCAAAGATAAAACTAACAATAGAAGGTCCCTACGGCAAGCCAGCCACTGTAAAATTTGTTGAGACCAATGCACACGGAGAAGCTTACTACAGTTATTCCAAAGGTGTTCCAGACGAGGTGTATGTGTCTACAAATACCGACAAAGCATGTCCCTATTCTGGTCTTAGAACAAACTATGAATATGAGATTACAACTCCGTATGAAGAGATTTACGACCTATTTACCGATAGAGAAATTTATCGTCCTGGACAAACTGTGCATGCTTCGGTCGTTGTTTATAGTCAAGATAATAAGACTTTGAAGAGTAAAGCGCTTGCAAATAAAAGTGTAAGTCTAATATTAAGAGACGCAAACGATGAAGATATAACTTGGAAAGAGGTTGTTACAGATGAGTTTGGTACTGCTTCTGCTGATTTCGAACTACCTAAAAACTTACTTACAGGCGACTTCGGTATCTATGCAAATAGTAGAAGTGGCTTTGTGAACTTTAAAGTAGAGGAATATAAGCGTCCTACATTCACGGTAGATGTAGACGAATATAAAGAAAAATACGCTATTGGCGATACCATAAAACTGAAAGGACATGCAAAAACCTATTCAGGTATGCCTGTTCAAGGTGCAAATGTTCTGTACACTGTCAATCGTCGTGCCGCATTATGGTGTTGGTATGATACAGAAAACGAGGATTTGGTTTACGAAGGTAAAGCCGTAACCGACGAAAAGGGCGACTTCGAAATCACATTACCCTTTATATTCCCTGACGAAAAGAATAGTAAGAAGACAAGAAAGCGCAGCAATTGGCAGTCAGCAAGGTTTTACAGCTTCGATGTAGATGCCGATGTTACCGACCTTGCAGGCGAGACCCGCTCTGCAAGTACATCGCTACCATTAGGTACAAAGCCCGCAATGCTAACAAGCGATATGCCCGACAAAGTGCTGAAAGATAGTTTACGCCAGATTAAGTTCTCTTATCTGAATGCTGCAGGTACGGCTATTGACGGAAACGTGCGCTATGCTATAGCATCTTATAAGGATAAAACTCCATCGTTTAGCAAGTATACAACAGTAGAAGCCAATAAGGTTGTAGACCTGAAACCGTTGCAGTCAGGTCGATATTTGTTGCAAGCTATTTGTGAAAAAGATACATTAGAGCAAGAATTTGTTGTGTTCTCAATGGACGACAAGCGTCCTGTGGTGGAGACACACGATTGGTTCTATATAAGCGGAAACGAGTTCCCAAGTGATGGAAAGCCTGTTTATGTGCAGTTTGGAGCCACAGATGCCGATCAACACATAGTTTATTCTATCTTCTCAGGTGATAAAGTGATTGACAGTGGGACTATCGATCAAAGCAATAGCCTTACTACTTGGAAACTAACATATAAGGAAGAGTATGGCGATGGCATTGTTTTGAATCTTGCATGGGTAAAGAATGGCAATCTGTACACGCATAATGAGAACATCGGACGCCCTATGCCCGACAGACATCTGAACGTGAAATGGACTACCTTCCGTAACCTTTTGCTACCCGGACAGAAGGAAGAATGGACACTTAATGTATGCTATCCCGATGGAAAACCAGCAAAGGCGCAGCTCATGGCAACGCTTTACGACAAGAGTCTCGACCAAATTGCAGAGCACTCGTGGGACTTTTCTTCTTCATACACTAATAATCTTCCAGCCTATATAGAGTGGAGCAGCTTCAATTTCTCAACTTTAAGCTTCTATAAAGTAGCAAACTACAAATCGTTAGCCGTGTCTCCACTATCGCTTGCAAGGTTCGATGCACGCTTCGTGAATGACTTTAGTTATAATCAAGTATTTATTCGAGGAACCCGTTTCACAGCGGCAACAGAGGAATGTGCAAAGATGGAGCCTATGAAACTAAATGAAGCGCTACAAGGAAAGGCTCCTGGGATAAAGGCTGAAAGAGGAACTGTTAAGTTCACTGCACCCGTTATAAAAGAGGATAGCGATGTTCGTGAGGAGGCTGATGTAGCCTATGCAGTTGCCGACTCTGATTCTGTTGTTGTAAAAAGAAGTACTAATAATGTCCAGTTGCGCGAAAATCTGAATGAGACAGCATTCTTTTATCCACGTCTGAACACCGATGCCAACGGCAATGTAAGCATTAAATTCACGCTGCCAGAGAGCCTTACCACTTGGCGTTTTATCGGTCTTGCACACGACAAGGATATAAATTATGGTATGCTAACCGACGAAGTGGTTGCCAAAAAGACGGTAATGGTACAGCCCAATATGCCTCGCTTTGTTCGTATGGGCGACGAAGCAATGCTATCGACACGTATTTTAAATTCGTCAGACAAGGCTGTCAATGGCAAGGCAACTATGGAAATACTCGATGCTGAAACCGAAAAGGTGCTCTACACTGATAGCAAGGACTACGCTTTAGAGGCGAACGGAACAACAACGGCAACGTTTTCACTGGCAAGTTTGCTGTCGGAAGGAGGCACAAACAAGCTCTCTGTTGCCGACGATGGTATGCTTATCGTGCGCATCATAGCCAGTGGCGATGACTATTCTGACGGTGAACAGCAATATTTGGCAGTGCTTCCAAATCGCGAATACGTGGTTAATACCTATCCGTTTACGCAAAACAAGGCGGGAGAGAAGAGCATTGACCTTACAAAACTGTTCCCAGCAAACACCACAGACCAGCGATTGACGGTTGAATATACCAATAATCCAAACTGGTTGATGGTACAAGCCTTGCCGTTTGTGGCTGATGCGAACGAGCATAACGCCATTAGCTTGGTGTCAGCCTACTATGCCAACAGCTTGGCAAATAAGATTTTGAAGACGTCGCCTAAGATACGACAGACCATTGAAAGCTGGAGAAGCGAACAAGGAAGCGAGACTTCGATGATGTCGGCGTTGGAAAAGAACCAAGACTTGAAGGAGTTTGCCCTTAAAGAAACGCCTTGGGTAATGGAAGCAAAGAACGAAAGCGAACAGAAACAAATGCTCGTGCGTTTCTTCGACGACAATCAGATAAAATACAACCTGTCGTCTACCATCGAAGCACTAAGTCAATTGCAAAATCCTGATGGTTCTTTCTCTTGGTGGGAGAATATGCCGGGTAGCTTCTACATGACGATTGAAGTGGTGAAAACCCTGACCCGCTTGAACGTGTTGATGGGCGAAAAAGATGAGAAAACCGAAGATATGCTACGTTTTGCATTTGCTTTCTTAGACAAAGAGGTGGCTGGACGTGTTGCAGAGATGAAGCGTCTGCAACGCAAAGGATATAAGAACATCTTCCCATCTGATGCGCTTTGCGACTATTTGTACAGCAATGCATTGGCAAAACGCAAGACAACAGCAGATATAACCTATCTTATCGACCTGTTATCAAAGAAGCCTGTAGATTTAACGATATATGGCAAGGCTAATACGGCGGTTATCTTGCAGCAGTATAAGCAGATACAAAAGGCTAAGGAATACTTGCAAAGCATCAAAGAATACACTGTTTACAAGGAAGAAATGGGCAGATATTTCGATACAAAGAAAGCTTATTACAGCTGGTTCGACTATAAGATACCAACGCAAGTGGCTGCGATAGAATCGTTCAAGACGATTGCTCCAACCGACAAGCAGACGGTAGAAGACTTGCAACGTTGGCTTTTACAGTCGAAACGGACGCAGGCTTGGGATACGCCAGTAAACTCTGTAAATGCTATTTGGGCATTTATGAACAACGGACAGTGGACAATGGACAATGGTGAAGCGAGCGTTTTGAAACTCGACGGAAAGGTTATGGAACTTCCAAAGGCTACTGCAGGCTTGGGATATGTGAAGGAAACACAGCCAATAGCAGTCAATTCACATAACGAAAGCGAAGGCAAGCAAGTTGCAAACACGCTCACCGTAGAGAAAACAAGTAGTGGAACAAGCTGGGGAGCAGTCTATGCACAGTTCTTCCAGCCTGTTACAGAGATAAAGGCAAGCAACGCAGGACTTACCGTAAAGCGCGAATTGTTTGTGAAAAACAGCGATAAGAAGTCAGCAAATGGCGTTCAAGCCAAGGTCGGCGATAAGGTTGTGATACGCATTACGATTGTGGCAGACCGTGACTACGACTTTGTTCAGGTTTCCGACAAGCGTCCTGCGTGTCTTGAGCCTGTATCGCAAACCAGCGGATACCAATACGGTGGCTACTACATAGCACCGAAAGATTACTGCACAAACTATTATTTCGACATGATGGCAAAAGGAACTCACGTTGTGGAAACAGAATATTTTGTAGACCGTGAGGGCGTTTACCAGTCGGGAACGTGCACTGCACAATGCGCCTATGCGCCTGAATATACAGGTCGCGAAGGAGCAATTAAAGTAAAAGTGAACAGCAACAATGCTTCAAATTGAAATAGATGAGGGCAGCGGTTTCTGCTTTGGTGTTACGACTGCTATTAAAAAAGCCGAAGAAGAATTAGAAAAAGGGAGGCAGTTGTATTGCCTTGGCGATATAGTACACAACAGTATGGAGGTGGAAAGGCTTGCCAAGCGTGGGCTGATAACCATTAACCACGACCAGTTGCGCGAACTTCACAATGCAACAGTGTTGCTTCGGGCACACGGCGAGCCTCCCGAAACCTACGAGTTGGCACGAAAGAACAACATAGAGATAATCGATGCCACCTGCCCTGTGGTGTTGGCGTTGCAGCGACGCATAAAAAATCAGTACGAAAAGAATGGCTGTGACTCTGCATGCGAACTGAAAAACGTGGACATAGAGAAAGAATTGGCAGACGAAAAGAAAGCAACCGCATCACAAATCGTTATCTTTGGCAAGCCCGGACATGCCGAAGTATTGGGTTTGGTGGGTCAGACGCATAGCCACGCCATTGTGATAGAAAAGTTTGAAGATGTGCAGCAACTCGATTTCAACCGCGATATATATCTTTATTCACAGACAACGAAGAGCTTGAACGAGTTTCATCGTATCATCGAATATATACAGGAACATATTTCCGAGAACGCCAAGTTCCGCAGTTTCGATACCATTTGCCGGCAGGTAGCTAACCGAATGCCGAACATTTCGTTGTTTGCTGCAAAGCACGACCTTGTTCTCTTCGTTGCCGGACGGAAAAGTTCTAACGGAAAAGTTCTGTTCCACGAATGTCTAAGTGTGAATTCTAACTCGCACCAAGTAGAGAGTGCCGACGAGATAGACATGGAATGGTTCAGGAATGTACACACCGTTGGTATCTGCGGAGCCACCAGTACCCCCAAGTGGCTTATGGAAGAGTGCCGCGATGAGATACTTCGACAGACTACCGAAGCCTAAGCTACATTCCTTTGAGCAATTTGCTGTTTGTTTATACATACATAAAGGACTTTTGTACCCCACGAGTTGTATGCGTTCATATCCCCACAAGTGGGTATACAAAGACACACTATGCACAATAGAACTCTCATCGAAAAAGCCTACTTTATGAACGAAAACAAGGCAATAAACATGCAAATATCTTTTATAAACATAGCTATTACTCAACTATCTGCTCACCAATGTATTACAATACCTATTGTTTTGCAATGCAAAAGAGCCTGTTTGGCGTTCCGAAAGAGCCTGTTTTGTATGGTAAAAGTGGTTGTTCCACATCGCAAAACAGCCACTTCCATAACACTAAAACATTATTATAAATTCCCGTCGAGGTCATTTTTACAAAAAGAATGTATTTCTCTCGAAAATATGGTAACTTTGTTCTAAAACATCATACTGCCTAAATTGCTCTAATAATGTGACAAAATGGGGATTCCTAATTGACAACACAGAATATGAAAACTTATTTGTGGAAGAGAAAAGGCAAAAGAAAAGGCTGACTTCACAGCCAGCCTTAATCCTATACAAAAACATTATGAAATAATTTTATTTCGCGAACAAGATTTTTATTTAGTATATAGCATGGTCTCTACCATTACTATTTTCTTATTGTACCTGACTGCAGGTGCGACATTTTCTTTCACAATAACGTTCACACTGCACTCTGATATCATATCCTAACATTGCCCCGAGAATGAAATCCTCTTCTGGCGAAAGCTGATTCAGTGGTTTGGTGATAAACAAGCGGATTGCATCTAAACATTCTTTACGACCAAAGAACAAATTCAAACTATTGTTTCCTACTGGCTGAATAATATAAGGTATCTGCTGACTGTGGAGGCGTGCAACTACAAAGTCTTGGTACTTTTTGTTGAAAGTATACAACACCATTTGACGCACTCCCTTTTTGAACTCATAAATATGGTTCAATAAAACTTTCATATCAGTAGCCATACCTAATGTTATGCCTATGAATGTTCAGATACAATCAGGCTTTCTTTAAAGAGAACCTTTAATACTATCTAACCAAGCATCAATTCTGCCTTCTGTCTTATCGTCTTCATTAACATCGTCAAGTGCAAGACCAATAAACTCACCATCTACAACAGCATCGCTATCGTCGAACGTGTAGCCTTCAGTAGGTACACTTCCTATGATTTTTGCACCTTGGGCAGCATCGTAGATTTCTTTCATTGCACCGCAGAACGTGTCAGAATAAGATTCGCTGTCGCCACAACCGAAAATTGCTACAGTCTTGCCAGAAAGATCAGCATTCTTCAAAACGTTTATGCCATCATACCAATCGTCTTGCAATTCGCCTGCTCCCCAAGTAGAAGTACCAAGGATTAGGTTGTCGTGATTAGCTATGGTGTCGGCAGAAAAATCTGTAACGTTGATAGCTTCTACACCCAATTTCTCTGCAATGATGTTTGCAATATTCTCACATGTACCGGTTGATGAACCGAAAACTACTATTGTACTCTTCATATTCGTATTGATATTTTGTTACGTTTGTTTTGTTTACGTTTGCAAAGATAGAGAGTTTCCTTGTTCCGTGCAATACCTAAAAATAGGGGTTCTTGCAAAATACCTACTTTTAAGTAGAGGCTTGTTAGCTTTGGCGCAGCTTTTTCTGCAAGAAAAGAAGTAACAAACGGACTTTAATATTTTTATTTTACATTCATTAAAGAAATCGCAACAAAACACCTAAACAAAGTTAGTAAAACGCAAAAAAGATGGTAGCGCAAAATGTTTCCGCATTCTACGCTACCATCTTCTATCATTAGAAATTGCCATTTGCACAATTTCCGAATACCTATTATATGTTATTTCACTACAAGCTTATCGCTTCCTGCAGCTTTAAAACTCATATCCAATCCCTTTACGCTATGTGTGAGTGCGCCAAAAGATATGAAATCGACACCTGCTTTTGCGTATGGTATCATCGTTTCGTAGGTTATTCCGCCACTCGATTCCGTTTCGCAGCGTCCTGCAACGATATCTACCGCCTTTCGAGTGTCTTCGGGTGTGAAGTTATCGAACATAATACGGTCGCAGCCTTCTGCCAATGCCTCGTCGAGTTCTTTGAAGTTGCGCACCTCGCACTCTATTTTCAAGTCCTTGCCTTTCTCCTTGCAATAGGCTTTTGCACGCGAAATAGCATTGTGAACCCCACCGCAGAAGTCTATATGGTTGTCTTTTAGGAGTATCATATCGAAAAGACCGATGCGATGGTTTGTGCCTCCGCCGATATAAACTGCTTCTTTCTCAAGCATACGCATACCCGGAGTAGTCTTGCGAGTGTCTAAAACACGTGTCTTTGTGCCTGCATCGATAAGGGCTTGCTGATATTTGTGGGTCATTGTGGCTATGCCGCTCATACGCTGGAGTATGTTGAGCATTAAGCGTTCTGTCTGCAAAAGACTTTGTTCGCGCCCCTTTACGCTCATAACAATATCGCCGGGCTTTACGTGTGCGCCGTCTTCGATGTACACTTCCACCACGAGTTCGGGGTCGAAGCGGTGGAAAACACGCTTTGCAATGTCTACTCCGGCAAATATTCCCTCTTCTTTTATCAGCAATTTGCTTTCGCCCATAGCGTCGGCAGGTATGCAACAAAGGGTTGTATGGTCGCCATCGCCAATATCTTCGCTAAAGGCAAGGTCGATTAATCTATCGTTTAATTCTTCTACTTGTAACATATCATTATTATATAAATAAGGTGGAAAACGGATTGCAGCGTACTACAAACCAAGTTTCCTTGATATTTCCAACATCTTATTGATAGGGCGCACAGCCTTCTCCGCAATTTCAGGGTCTACCTCTATCGTAGGCCATTCGTGCTTAATGCAGTTGTACAGTTTCCTCATTGTAATGAGTTTCATGTAGTTGCATTCGTTGCAGGCACGCGGTTCTTCGTTCGATGGCGCAGGAATAAAGGTCTTTTGCGGTGCAGACTTCTGCATTTCGTGAAGTATGCCCACTTCTGTAACGACAATGAACTTTTGTGCATCGTCGTTGATGCTGAACTTCAGCAAAGCAGCCGTGCTGCCCACCTTGTCGGCAAGTGCAGCTACTTCGCCCGTACATTCGGGGTGTGCCAATACCTTTGCATCGGGGTGTTGTTGCTTCAGCTGCTTAATGCCTTCCACAGAAAAGCGTTCGTGCACATGGCAACCACCGTCCCAAAGCAGCATATTGCGACCTGTGATACGGTTGATGTAGCCTCCGAGGTTCTTGTCGGGACCGAAAATAATCTTTGTATCTTTAGGGAACGACTCCACAACTTGGCACGCATTGCTACTGGTAACGACAACATCGGTGAGCGATTTTGTTGCTGCCGTAGTGTTTACATAGCTTATCACGGTGTGGTCGGGGTGAGCTTTCACAAACTTCTCGAATGTATCGGTTGGGCAACTCTCTGCCAACGAACAAGAAGCGTTAAGGTCTGGCACCAGAATAGTTTTATCGGGACAAAGTATCTTGTTGGTTTCGCCCATGAAATGCACGCCACACATTACGATAATATCGGCATCGGTAGTGGCTGCTTTCTGCGCAAGGGCAAGGCTGTCACCTACGAAATCAGCCAAGTCCTGCACTTCTGCGTCTGTGTAATAATGTGCCATTATCACGGCATTCTTCTCTTTACACATACGTTTTATTTCGGTCTTTACATCTATATTGGCAGGTATTGGTTCGTCAATAAAGCCCTGTTCGCTCCATTTCTTATCAATCATGTCTTATAATATTTATTGTATTTCCTAACAGTTATTCTTTCTTTTGTGGGTCGTTGGCGTGCTTCGGATAGTCTATTGTATAATGTAAGCCACGGCTTTCCTTGCGTGCTATTGCCTGACGGGTTATCAGATAACCTACGTTTATCATATTTCGCAGTTCGCAAATATCCTTTGTGGCCTTTACTTGCTTGAAGAGTTGCTCGGTTTCTTCGTAAAGAAGGTCGAGTCTGCTCCAAGCTCTTTTCAAGCGTAAGTTGCTGCGCACAATGCCAACATAGTTGCTCATAACCTCGCCCACCTCCTTTACGCTCTGCGTTATCAGCACGCGTTCTTCGTTAGAGAGCGTGCCTGCATCGTCCCATTCGGGTATATCGGTGTTGAATTGATAGTCGTCGATAACGTCAAGCGTGTGCTCTGCAGCCGATTTAGCATAGACAGCAGCCTCTACAAGCGAATTGCTTGCCAGACGATTGCCCCCATGCAATCCCGTACAGGCACATTCGCCAACCGCATAAAGTCGCTTTATGGTGCTTTCGCCGTTCAGGTCTACCTTTATGCCACCGCACATATAGTGGGCACTTGGACACACTGGAATATACTCCTTGGTTATGTCTATACCCAAGCTAAGGCACTTTGCATAGATGTGCGGAAAGTGCTTTCGGGTTTCGTCGGCATCTTTGTGCGTTACATCGAGGCAGACGTAGGCAAGTCCGTGTATCTTCATTTCGTGGTCGATAGCCCTTGCCACTACATCGCGGGGAGCGAGCGAAAGTCGCTCATCGTATTTCTGCATAAACTCGTCGCCATTGGGCAGACGAAGAATACCGCCATAACCACGCATCGCTTCGGTTATCAGGAAAGCAGGACGGGTTTCTTTCGGATTGTAAAGCACCGTAGGGTGGAACTGCACGAACTCCATATCGGCAACGGTTCCTTTCGCTCTATACACCATTGCCACACCGTCGCCAGTGGCTATGCTCGGGTTCGACGTTGTGCCATAGACTGCTCCGCAACCGCCAGTTGCCATAAGTGTAACCTTGCTTAAATAGGTGTCTATCTTCTGCGTGGCAGGGTTCAAGATGTACGCACCGTAACATTCTATATTCGGTGTACGGCGTGTTACTTCAATTCCGAGATGATGTTGCGTAATGATTTCTACGGCATAATGGTTTTCGAGCACCGTAATGTTCTCGTTGCTGCGCACTGCCGCCATAAGTCCGCGTTGTATTTCGGCTCCCGTATCGTCAGCATGGTGAAGTATGCGAAACTCGCTGTGTCCGCCTTCACGGTGTAAATCGTATGCACCTTCGCTGTTCTTATCGAAGTTTACGCCCCAGCCGACAAGGTCGCTGATAGCTTGAGGAGCATTGCGAACAACATGTTCCACCGCCTGCGGGTCGGAAATAAAGTCGCCAGCCACCATCGTATCGGTTATATGTTTCTCGAAATTGTCTACCGATAAGTTGGTAACAGAGGCTATACCGCCCTGTGCTTTCGTTGTATTTGCTTCGTCGAGCGTGGTTTTACACACCAATACAACCTTGCCCTTACCGCTATTTGCAACGCGAAGGGCGTAGCTCATTCCGGCTATGCCCCCGCCTATGACAAGAATATCTGACTTATGTATCATGCTAATATTGCAGTTTTTCAGAACAGATGCAAAAGTAATAATATTTTCTTAATATGCCAACACAAAGCCTTTTTACTTACAATTAAATTGCCGAGAAATGCGTGAGTATTTTATACTTGCTGCGTATTCTCTCAAAATTGTCTTATAAGACTATTTTCCTATAAGACAATTTTACCTGGACTGACGCATTGTTTATTTAACAACTTAACTACCCCTCACTTTTACTATAAACCACTATAAATTAAAAAATTATAAACTTGAATGTACCATATATTTTGACAAGAAACTTAAGGCTGTACAAGATGAAGACTTGTGAGAAAACTTTTTAAGGCTAACCTAAGAGAAAATATGGACAAGAGTTTCTTTCATTTTAGACTTATGAAGTTGTATGTTTACCTCACTAAAAATCTACTGGTCTCTGAGAATATGAAGTGATATAAAACAAAAAGAGGGTGTGTCAAAATTGATACATCCTCTTTTTTACTCCCCTTCAGCTTATCTACCGCATAATTTGTTATTTACTGCAGCTATGCTGCTAATTTCATATAAAATGATCTGTTGGACTTTAAATAGCCTATATAAACCTGTATAGAGCATCTGAAAGTAACTAAAAGTACCTCCATAATGGCTTTTAGTTCCTTGAGATTGGTCTTCCTGCACATTTTCCCTATGTTGAAGGCAATGGCAAAGAAGGCAAAGTCCATATTGACCTTGTCTTTTCCAAAATGCCTGAACCTCTTGTAGGCTTTATTATATTTTGTCTGTCCAAAAACAGCTTCAGGTTCTATGCACCTTCGTCCTCGATGCTTGATGCCTT
>ERZ772807.58-NODE-58-length-71900-cov-5.874730_pt1 | contig 71900 bp, 60 predicted proteins | sample MGYA00511472_ERZ772807 | MGnify/ENA primary metagenome ERZ772807 (study PRJEB29015, sample SAMEA2737947) | human oral metagenome | biome: human oral; feature: human-associated habitat; material: dental | place: China | collected 2039 ... | reverse complement strand
CGCGCCCCCACCACAGGGACCGCGCCCTTACACACCACCATACGCCAAGAACCGACACGAAACAATAACAATACGCTGTAATCATCATCTGGGCGTTTCAGCTACCGCCCGGCTCGCCAGTGAACCATCGCATGTTTTTGCACGTCAACCGCCGAGTGCCACCGTGAGGCACAGTCGTCCTCGAGGGGAGCGCCTCCCGTTCATGAAGCGGCGGGCAGACTCGGTGGGAACTCGACGAGCAAGCCATGCGGCAGCGCGTGCCCGCAAGCCCGTAGACGAGAAGCACGTCGGGATTGCGGATTGTCGCACTCGACGGCCGACTGCGAACCCACTCGTCGCCCATCCGCGCGGCGCGCGTGCTGCCCGGCGGCCCGCAGACGCGTACGGGGCAGTGACGGGGCCAGGCATGCCGGGCGACACATGCCGCCAGGTCGCATGCTCGCCCACGAGGTGGCAGTCCTAACCCACCGATGGGCGCGTTGACCCACCTAGTGGCGCATGGGCACCGCCGCCCACGTTCCACCAGGTGGGTTAACGTGCGCCAAAGGGGGGCGGGGGAGGGGACTAACGGGTTGCCCCGCAGCCCGCGCCGCAGCCCGCGCCGCAGAGCGGGCGCCTCACTCGCCGCCCTTGCGGCGGCGAATGCGCTTGCGGGCGCGGGGCGCGCGCTCGGCGGGCGCAGAACTAGCGGAACCGGAGGCCCCCTCGGCGGACGAGCGCGGCGAGTGCTCGCCGCGTCCGCGGCCCCTCGTCCCGCGATCCGAGCGGCCGCCCTTACCGGCGTTCAGCGTGCGATCCCCGTCCTGGGACCCGCGTGACCGAGAGCCGCGCGCCGAATCCGAAGCGCCGCCCGAACGCGCCGAGCGCCCACGGCCACCCCGAGAGGCGCCCCGGGACCCGCCGCGCGAGCCACGGCCTCGGCCCTCGCGGCGAGGAGACGAACCGCCCAGGTCCTCCAACACCTCCGCATCCAGGCCGGCGCGCGTGCGCTTGGCGCGCGGTAGACGCCCCGTCGTGCCCTGCGGAATATCGAGGTCGGTGAACAGGTGCGGGGACGTGTGGTAGGTCTCGAGAGGATCCGGCACGCCCAGGCCCAGGGCCTTGGAGATGAGCGACCAGCGCGGCGTGTCGTCCCAATCCACGAACGTCACCGCCGTCCCCGAATTCCCGGCGCGACCCGTGCGCCCGATGCGGTGAATGTAGATCTTCTCGTCCTCGGGGCACTGGTAGTTGATGACGTGGGTGACGTCGTCGACGTCGATGCCTCGTGCGGCCACGTCCGTGGCAACCAGGACATCCACCTTGCCCTTGCGGAACGCGCGCAGCGCCTGCTCGCGCGCGCCCTGCCCCAGGTCTCCGTGCAGCGCGCCCACCGCGAAGCCGCGGGCCGTCAGATCCTCGCCCAGGCGGGCAGCCGTGCGCTTAGTGCGGCAGAAGATCACGGTGCGGCCACGCCCCTCGGCCTGCAGGATGCGGGCCACGACCTCCACCTTGTTCATGGCGTGAACCCGGTAGATGACCTGCTTGACCGTGTTCACGGTCTGATTCTGATCGTCCGGATCCTGCGCGCGAATGTGCGTGGGGTGAACCATGAAGCGGCGCGCCAGGGCGACCACCGGTCCGGGCATCGTCGCGGAGAAGAGCATGGTGTGGCGGTTCTCGGGCACCCGGCCGAGCAGCGTCTCCACGTCGGGCAGGAAACCCAGGTCCAGCATCTCGTCGGCCTCGTCGAGGACGACCGTCTCGACGCCGGACAGGTGCAGGTGCCCCTTGCGCAGCAGGTCGATGAGGCGCCCGGGGGTCCCCACGACGATGTCGGCCCCGCGCGTGAGAGCCTCGATCTGGGGTTCGAAGGCGACGCCGCCGTAGATCTCCACGATGCGGGTGGACAGGTACTTCGCGGCGTCGCGCAGGTCCTGAGCGACCTGCTTGGTGAGCTCGCGGGTCGGCAGGATGATGAGGGCCTGGGGCTTGTTCGGGTTGAGCAAGTCCTCGTAGCCCTCCTCGTCGGGAGCGATGACATCCTCCAGGACGGGGATGCCGAAGCCGAGAGTCTTGCCGGTCCCCGTCTTGGCCTGGCCGATGATGTCGTGGCGATCCAGCGCGGGCCCCAGGGTCAGCGCCTGAATCGGGAAGGGGTGCGTGATTCCCTTATCGTCGAGCGCGTCAACGATGGGGTCGGTGACGCCAAAGTCGGCGAAAGACTTCTTGTCCAGGTCCTCGTCGCCACTGTCGGTGATGTCGGGGGTGGCTTCCTCCTGCGCGGGGGCCTCGGGGTGGATGTTGCCCAGGCGCACGACCCCCGCCGAGTACTCGACGGTCGAGGCGTCGGCGGGCACCTGGGTGCCGGTGGTCTGGTCGGTTGCGTCGTTGCTGGGGGTGGGCGCGGTGGCCTCGTTGCTCGTGTTGGTCACGATCTACCTTGTCTCCCGGGCTCTTCCGGGGTTGGGGTCGGTGCCGATCGCGCATTGCCTGGCGCGGGGATGCACGTCCGCGCCTCCGTGTGAAGAGTCAAGAATGCGACCGGTCTTTGATTGGTCGCTGTTCAGTGTAACCGTGCTGGCAACAATAGCGGGGGAGGGGATGATCACAGAGCGGCCGTGTCGGGGGTGCTCGCGGGAGCGGAATGGGGCTCACGCGGCGCCGTCAGGCACTATGCTGGAGTCATGGCACACGACTACGTTCCCGTTCCCGCCGAAGACGCCGACGTCGTCGGTATTCTCGCCTACTCCTCGCTGGCGTTCATGACTCGCCTGGCCAAGGACGGCGAGCAGGCACCGTCCTTCGAGGCCCACGTCGAACACGCCCGCATGTCTGCCCAGTGCTACGCGCTGTATCGCCAGCTCGAGGTGTGGAGCCAGCACCGCGGATTCGACCTGATGGCCGCCGCCGAGGTCTTCTCCGGAACCTACGATGACCTGGACGCGCGCACGCGCCCCACGACCTTCGCCGAGCGCAGCGTCAAGACCTTCATCACGCGCGGCATGCTCGGGGACATGATGCTGCGCGTCGCCCAGGTGCACGGCCTCTTCGAGGGCATGGAGGACGTGTGGCCCTTCGAGCAGGGACACTGGGTGCGCGCGCACCTGGGGCCGAAGATCGAGGAGGACCCGCAGCTCGCGGCTCGCCTGTCCCTGTGGGGTCGGCGCGTCGCCGGCGAGGCGCTGGGGCTGGTGCGGGCAACCCTGTTCACCTACCCGACGCTGGCGGCCACCCCGGAGAACGTCGACGAGATCACGGAGTACGTGATCGCGCGCCACGGGGAGCGCATGCGCGACATCCACCTCAAGGCCTAGGTCCGCCCCCGCGTGGCGGCCCGCCGCGAGTGTGCGTCAGACCGAGGCCCGGGCGGCTGCGAGGCCGCGAGGACTTGGCTCCCGGCCTCGTCGCCCGTCGGGGTCAGCCGATCGCGAAGCCGACGCGGCGCTCGGTCTTGCTGGCGATCTGCACGTAGCCCAGGGCACGGGTGGGAACGAGGAGACGCTGCCCCTTGGAGTCGGTGAGGTCGAGGAGGCCGTTGGCTGAGACGAGCGCCTCGTTGACCTTCGACACGAGTTCGCTCTCGCTCATGTCAACGTCGAGGGCGAGCTGGCGGGTGTTGTCACGAATCCCGATGAAAATCTCCATGAATACTCCTTGCTGGTACAAGCCGTCACCTCCATCATATGTGTCACAGATGATGGCGGTGTCTGCCAGTATTGCGTCATGAGCGAAATCAAGGTCAGGTTGCGTGCGCGCCCCGCCTCGTGGTGGCGGCTGCCCGAGCTGAACCCCCGGCAGGCGGAGGTCCTGCGCGCCTCGCGGGTCGGCGACGTCGTCGCCCGGGGCGCCCCCTCCTCGGGGCGCAGCACGTGCGCGCTCGCGGCATTCGAGGCGGAGAACGCCGCGGGACGCTCGGCCGTGATCCTCACCCCCGACCGCGCTCGCGCCGACCTGCTCACCCCCCGCGCGCAGGCCCTCGCGCCCGACGCGGTGCGCCCCTGCCGCACCCCCGCCTCCTTCGCCTACCAGGTGGTGGCCACCTGGCGCACCCAGCGCGCCGTTCCCCTCGACGGGGTCGAGCTGGTGACGGGATCCTCCCAGGACCAGATGCTCGCCCAGCTCCTCGAGACCGTGGACGCTCCCTGGCCGAGTGAGATCGGCCCCCAGATGCGCGCCATGCCCGCCTTCCGCGCGGAGCTGCGAAACCTGGTTGCCCGCGCGGGAGAGGCTGGGATGGACGCGGCCTCGCTGGCCGAGGCGGGGGTCAGGTTCGGCAGGCCCGAGTGGGAGGCCGCGGGCGCCATCGTTGCCGCCCTCGAAGAGGGCCCCGAGCGCAGCCCTGAATACCCGGGAACCCTGCGCGTGGACCTGTCGCGCATTCAGTCCCTCGCCGCCGACCTGATCCGCTCCTGGGAGAGCGAGGCCCCCACGCGCGGGGTGCAGGCCCCCTGTCCGGTGCCCGACCTCGTCGTCGTCGACGACCTCCAGGACTGCACCCCCTCGACGCTGACCCTTCTCGCGGCGTGCCGCGAGAAGGGCGCCCGGATCGTTGCCTTCTCCGACTCGGACGTCGCGGTCGCCGGGTACCGGGGCGGCGAGCCGCACCTCGACCGCCGCCTCGCCGCCCTCCTTCGCGTGGACATCCGTGAACTCGGACAGGTGTACGCGATGTCCGCGCCGGTGCGCGAGCTCGCCCGGCAGGCATGCTCGCGCATCACCCAATCCGGCTCGCCTGCCCGCCGCGACGCTCGGGTCGGCGACGACGCGCCCCGGGGAGGCCTGGTGACGCACCTGGGGGCAACGCCCTCGCAGATGGGCGCCCTCATCGCCCGCGCGCTGCGGTCCCACCACCTGCACGACGGCATCGACTTCGCCGACCAGGCCGTCATCGTGCGCAGCGCATCCATGGTCGCCGAGACGCGCCGCTACCTGGCGCGCGGCGGCGTTCCCCTGGCCGGCGGCGGGCGGGCCTTCGACTTCGCCAGCCAGCCCACGACGCGTCTCCTCCTCGACCTCGTCACGGCGCCGACGGGTTCCACGGACACGGACGAGGCCGCCCGCCGCGAGCTGGCCGAGCGCCTCCTGCCCTCGCCCCTCGTTCGCGCCGACTCCCTGGCCACGCGCCGCCTGCTGCGCCGCCTGAACGCCGCGCGCGCCCAGGCGGCCGAGGAGGCCGGAGACCCGGTGGCGCCGATCCCGCTGGCGTCGGCCGACCTCGTGGCCGACCCGCGCACCTGGCGCCCCACCATCGAGGAGGGCGAGCGGGTCGGAGGCAAGCGCGCCCGCGCCGCAAGCGCGCTCGCGCGGCCACTCGAGGTCGCCTCGCGCCTGTGGGACCTGGGAATGAACGGAAGCGAACGCCCGCAGGAACGCCTGTGGGAGCTGTGGGAGGCCTCCGGCGTCGCGGACGAGTGGCGCTCCCGAGCGATCGCGTCGGACGAGTCCTCGGGGTGGTACGACGACCAGCTGGACGCCGTCGTCGCCCTCCTGCGCGTCGCCGACGTGTGGCAGCAGCGCAACCCCGCTGGAAGTGCGGCGCAATTCGCCGCCGAATTGGCCTCGGGCACGGTCCCCATCGACACGATCTCACGCGTGGGCGTGAGGCCCGCGGGCGTCGAGGTCCTCACCCCCGCCCAGGCGATGGGCCGCCACTGGGAGGTCGTCGTCCTCGCCGGCCTGCAGGACGGGGCGTGGCCAAACCTGCGGCTGCGCGACCGAATCCTGCGCGCAGACCTGCTGGCGGACGCGGGCGCGGGACGAACCAGCGTGGGGGAGGACGGACGCGAAGAACTCATCGATTCCGTGCGGGCCGCTCGCGCAGCGGTGCTCGATGACGAGTACCGGCTCTTCGTCGCGGCCGTGACGAGGGCTCGGCGCGTCGTCCACGCCGGTGCCGTGCGCGCGGAGGACGCCGCACCTTCCGTTCTCTTCGACCTGGTGGCTCGCCTGGCGGGCACTCCTCGCGTCGGCGACCTGGTACCCGTGGATCCGGTGGACGCGCCCCTGTCGCTGTCCGGACACATCGCCGACCTGCGTGCGCGCGCGGCAGCCCCCGACGACCCGGCGGACGCCGACCTGGCGGCCACCCTCCTGGCCCTGCTGGCGCGCGAGGGCATCGCCTCGGCTCAGCCTCACCGCTGGCTGGGCGCGGGCGGAACCCCCACGAGCACCCGGGACTACCGGGGCGACATCGTGCTGTCCCCCTCGCAATTCGAACGCGCGCTGGCGTGCCCCCTCAGGTGGTTTCTCACGACGGTGGGGGCCGAAGGAGCGGCCAACGCGGCGGCGAGCCTGGGAACACTCGTGCACGCGGTCGCCGAGGAGAACCCGCACGGCAGCGCGGAGGAACTGACCGAGGCCCTTGAGGCTCGCATCGACGAGCTGGGCTACAACCTGGACACGTGGGCGGGCCGCGTCGCCGACAGGCGCGCACACGCGATCGTCGACAACCTGGCCAGCTACGTTGTGGGCGTGCCCGGAGACGTTGACGTCGAAGAGACGGTGGAGGCCACGGTCGAGGGCGTGACCATTCGTGGCCGAATGGACCGCCTCGAGCACGTCGACGAGGGCGTGCGCGTCACGGACCTGAAGACCGGCAAGGGCGGCTACACGAAGGCGAGCGTGCGAGACAACCCCCAGCTCGCCGCCTACCAGATGGCCCTCATCGCCTCGGGACGATCGGTCGCGGGAGCCCGCATCGCCCTGCTCGGCGGCGCGAAGCCGCAGATCCTGGATCAGCCACCGCTGCGCGGGCAAGACCTGGAGAAGTGGCTCGATTGCGTGCGCGAGGTGGCCCTCGGCGCCCGCGGCCCCTACTTCCAGGCAAGGCCCTCGCAGGAGGCCTGCCGATACTGCTCCTTCGACCGGCTGTGCCCGGCACGCGAGCGAGGCCGCAAGGTGGTGGAATAACGTGGGACAGGAGAGTGCGATGAGCGTGAGCGCCACCCAGATCCAGGCGATCGTTGACCGCTCGAAGACCCCGACGCCCGAGCAGGTGCGCGTGGTGGAATCCCCGCGCCGTCCCCTCCTGGTCGTGGCGGGCGCCGGGTCGGGCAAGACGGAGACCATGTCGATGAGGGTCCTGTGGCTCCTGGCCAATCACCCGGACCTCACGCCGGCCTCGATCCTGGGCCTGACCTTCACGCGCAAGGCGGCGGGGGAGCTGGGGGACCGGCTGCGGGCGCGCATCCGCCTCCTCGCGGAGGCGATGCCTCACCTGCGCGAGCGCCTGGACGCTGACCCAGTGTCCCTGACCTACAACTCCTTCGCCGAACGCATCGTCTCCGAGCACGGGATGCGCATCGGCATCGACCCCGACTTCTCGATGCTCTCCGAGGCCGGAGCGCTGGACATGATGCTTCAGATCGTCGAGGCGTGGCCAAGCGACCTCGATGAGGAGCTCACGCCCCTGGGCGCCGTCTCCCAGATCCTTCACCTGGCCGGGGAGATCGCCGAGCACGGTTACACGGTCTCCAGCGCCCGGGAGGCACTCGAGGAGTTTGGCCGCGAGCTGGAACAGGTGGGCGACACGAACGAGGACGCGAGGCGGCTCCTGCGCGCCAACCGTCGTCGCATCGCTTTCCTCGGCCCCATCGAGGCCTACCAGCAGCGCAAACGGGACCTGGGATTCCTGGACTTTTCCGATCAGCTGGTCCTGGCCACGCGCATCGTCCGCGAGGCGCCGGTGGTCCGCGAGGCGCTGCGCGAGGAGTTCCGCGCCGTCCTGCTCGACGAGTTCCAGGACACGTCCGTTATCCAGATGGACCTGCTCTCCATGCTCTTTGGCGACCACGCGGTCACCGCGGTTGGCGACCCGAATCAGGCGATCTATGGGTGGCGGGGGGCCTCGGCCTCGTCGCTGGAGTCCTTCCTTGAGCGCTTCTGCTCCGCCCCGGCCACCCCGGAGCAGACCCTCACCCTGTCCACCGCGTGGCGCAACGACCGGGCGATCCTGGAGGCCGCGAACCGCGTGGCAGCGCCTCTGCGCGAGGTCGCCGCCTATCAGGAGGGCAAGCGTGCGCTCAATGCCCAGTCGCCCGTCCTGGTGGCGCGAGGCGGAGCGGGAGACGGACGCGTCGAGGTCGCCTACGCCCCCGCCTACGAGGACGCGCTGGGGGTGGTCGTCGACTTCGTGCAGCGCATGCGCTCGCGGGCCGGCGAGGGCGGCAAGCGGCGCACGGTCGCCGTGCTGTGCAGGCGACGCAAGGACTTTGCCTACGTGGACGCGGCGCTGCGGGACGCGGGAATCCCCACGGAGATCGTGGGCCTGGGGGGCCTGCTCGACCAGGGGGCGGTCCAAGACGTGCGCGCCGCGCTGGAGCTGGCCCACGACGTGGGTGCGTCCCCGTGGCTGGCGCGCCTCCTGGCAGGCATCGACCTGGGGGCCGCGGACCTGATGGCGCTGGGCGATTGGGCGCGCGTCCTTGCTCGGGCGGAGGGCGCGAGCGCCCACCAGGCGGTCCTCCTTGACGCGGTGGATGCTCCCCCGCAGCCGGGCTGGTCGGCCGAGGGGCGTCCGGCGATCAGCGAGGAGGCGGTGCGCCGCGTGCGCCTGCTGGGCGAGCGGCTGCGGGCCGTGCGCGAGGGGGTGGGGCGCACCGTCGTGGAACAGGTGGAACGCGCGATCCGCATCATGGGAACCCTCGACGACGTCATCGCCGATCCTCTGTCGATGGGTGGGCGCGCCGCCTTGGATGAGTTCATCTCGGTGGCCGCCGCCTACGAGAGGGACACGCCGGGAGCGTCGCTGGGGTCATTCCTCGCCTACCTGCGCATGGCGGACGAGCGCGAGGACGGGCTCGAGGCGCCCCTGGGGGAACCCGATCCGCGCGCCGTGCAGATCATGACGGTCCACGCTTCCAAGGGGCTCGAGTGGGATTGCGTCGTCGTCTTCGGTTTGAGCGACGGCGTCTTCCCGTCGCACGACAAGCGCAAGACGGTGTCGTGGCTGGATGAGCCGCCGATCGACTCCGCGTGGCTGACGGATGCGAGCGCGTTGCCTCACCCGCTGCGCGGGGACCGCGCGGACCTGCCGCCCTTCGCGTTGGACGTGGAGGGCGAGGCCAAGCCCTCCGCCGCGTACTCCAAGTGGGTGAAGGGACACTACGGTCGCGCCCTGGGCGTGCACGCGGAGCGCGAGGAGCGGCGCCTGGCGTATGTGGCGATGACTCGTGCGCGTCGCGCCCAGCTCCTGGTGGGTTCCTGGATCTATCGGACGGGTTCGGCGACGAGGCAGCCGTCGCGCTACCTGATGGAGGCGCGCGATGAGCTTTTCGGTCAGGCGCCGGACCTGGTCGATGAGTCGCTGACGCGCGTCGATGACCGCGGCGTGTGGGCCAGGGGGGACTGGCGAGGCCTGGGGGTCGAGTCGGTGTCCGGGGCGGGGGCGTGCCTGATCGCCCCGCAGCCCGACGACGAGCAGATTGCTCAGTGTTCCGCCGTGGCGGCCTCGGCGACCTTCCCGGAGGAACCGGGCCCCTCGCGTCGACTGGTCGCGGGCGCGGCCGCGGCCGTGGAGGCGCAGATCCGAGCCCTGGTCGGGGACCGCGACGTGTACGAGGCCCTGGCCGAGCTGGGCGACGACCCCGCGGTGAGGGACACGGTTGCCCTGATCGAGGAGTATCACCTGGGGCTCGAAACCCCGGTCGTGGACCTGTGGGCCGAGAGGGTCCCCGCAACCTCCGTCTCCGCGCTCCTTCACGATGGCGAGGAGTTCGCGCGCGACATGCGTCGCCCCATGCCCTCCAGGCCCAGCTCCTTGTCCGCGCTCGGCACCGTGTTCCATGCGTGGGTGGAGCGAGAACTCCACGTGGCCTCCGCGGATCCCGCTTCCGAGGCCTTCGAGCTTGCCGGAGGCGAGGACGCCGCGTTGGCGGGCGGGGATGGCGTGGACGAGGCCCTGCTGACGGAGTGGGAACGCGGACGCCTCGACCGACTCCGCGAGAACTTCCGCGCGTTTGTCTCCACGCGCCTCGCGGGCTACCGGGCGGTCGCGATCGAGGAGGCGTTCTCCGTGGAGGTGGGCGGCGTCTCCGTCCAGGGGCGCATCGACGCCGTCTTTGAGCGAGTGGGCGAGCAGGGGCCGCGTTTCCTGGTGGTCGATTGGAAGAGCGGGGCGCCGATCACCGCGACGACGAAGCCCGACAAGATCGCCTACTTCGTCACCCAGCTGCGCCTGTACCGGCGCGCATGGGCGGCCCGCACGGGGGTGCGCCCAGAGGAGGTGGGGGCGATGGTTGCTTTCCTGGCGGGCCCCTCCCACTTCTCGCTTGACGAGCTGGAAGACGCCCTCGGTGGTGCCGCGCCGCTGGAGGAGGCACTGCGAGGCGCGCTGGGGAGGGCAGAGACGTCTCCCGGGGAAGGAGAGGCCCCCGAGTGAGTCATGCGGGTCATGGGCGATTGACAGGCCTTTTGTGGATCGGCCATTGCGGCTCTCACCTGCGCGAATGGGTCGCCTGACACGGGTGAGGGCGCGCGGTGGGCCTCCTTCAGTTCGTGAACTTCCGCTTGTTGCTCCCGGGGATACGCTGGTACAGTTGTCCTGTCAATTTCAATGACGAGAGACGGCACATATTGGTCTGCCCCACGGGTGCGCTACAGAGAGGCGGCGCGGCGACGGGAGCACCACGTGCCCTGACAGGAAGGAGCGCAACGTGCGCCCCACACACTCCAAGTTCCTCGCACTCGGCGCCACCGCCTCGGCCGTTGCGCTACTCGCAGGCGCCTGTGGTTCGGGCGGATCCTCGGCGGGTGGCTCTGGCGGCGACCGGGTCCACCAGATGTACACGTGGGTGTCCACGGAGAACGACCGCGCCCAGTGGCAGTCCTTCGTGGACGCCGCCAAGGAGAAGGACCCGAACTTCACCCTGACCTTCGACGGTCCGTCCTTCAACGACTACTGGACCAAGGTCAAGACGCGCATGGTGGGCTCCGACGCGCCCTGTATCCTCACCACGCAGGCCGCTCGCGCACAGGAACTTTCCGGACTTCTCGAGCCTCTCGACTCCTACATGGAAGCCGCTGGAATCCACGCCTCCGACTACAACGCTGCGATGATGCAGGGGATGACGGTGGACGGCAAGGTCCTGGCGCTGCCCTACGACGCCGAGCCGGACGTCCTGTACTACAACCGCGAGATGTTCGAAAAGGCCGGGCTGAGCGAGCCCACGACCTCCTACACGACGGAGCAGTTCCTCAAGGATGCGAAGGCTCTGACGGGGGACGGCAAATACGGCGTCGCGGTCAAGCCCCTGCTCCTGGGCAATGCTCCCGGTGACTTCGGCATTTCCTTTGGCGGCCAGGTATCCAAGGATGGCAAGAACACGCTGACGGATCCCAAGTTCGTCGAGGGCGTCCAGTTCGCCTTCGACCTGGTCCACAAGGAGCAGGTCGCGGTCGCCCCCAACGCCGCGGACAACGACGGCCCCGCCCAGGGCGCCTTCACTTCCGGCACGGCCGCGATGATCATCGATGGGCCGTGGATGTATGGCACCTTCGAGAAGGATCTGGGGGAGAAGCTCGGGGTGGCCGTCATCCCAACCCCGACGGGGCAGCCCCGAGCGGTGATCCAGGGGTCGGGCTTTGGAATCGCCAAGTCGTGCCCCGATAAGCAGGCGGCGTTCGACGTCCTCAAGCAGCTCGTGACCCCCGAGGTGATCGGTGCGGTCGCGGACAAGCAGGGCACGGTCCCCTCCGTCGAGTCCGCGATGGACAAGTGGGCCGCGAACAAGCCCGAGGATAGCGCCGAGGCCGTGCGCACCCTCCTCGACAACGGCACCCCGCTGGTGACGACGACGACGTGGAACCAGATCAACACGTCCTTCCAGCAGTACTCGCCCGAGGGCTTCCGCGGCACGAAGACCGCCTCGGATATCCTCACCGATCTGCAGAACTCCGCTGGCTGACGCCAGCAACCGTTGACGAGGCCGGGGGACACCTCGGTCCGCCCGGCCTCGTTCAGTGGGTTCCTGCCCGTTAGCGCTAACGATGACGTGAGCGATATCCGTGGGAACTGCTGCATCTCAAGACCGAAAGGTGTGCATAGCTCATGAGCGTTGACACTGTGGAACCCGACCGCGTGGCGCCTTCGGGCGCAGCGGCCGCGAGGGAGGCCAAGGCCTCCAAACGCGCGAAGAAGTCCGCGCGCCCCGAGGCACGCCGGGGCGACGGCCTGCGTGCCCTCATCTATCTGACGCCCGGAATGACGGGCTTCCTTCTCTTCATCGTCCTGCCCCTGATCGCCTCGCTCGTGATCTCCTTCTTCGAATGGTCTCTCTACGGAGGCGGGCGCTTCGTGGGCGTGGAAAACTACCGCCGCATGCTCAGCGGTGAGGATCCGGCGTTCTGGACGGTCATGCGCAACACCGTCGTGTTCGCCGCATGCTACACGGCCCTGAACCTGGTGATCTCGATCGGCCTGAGCTACTGGCTCCAGCGCGTGCCGGAGTGGCTCAGTCGCGTCCTGCGCGTCATCTTCTTCATCCCGGTCGTCACCCCGATGGTCGGAAACGCCCTCATCTGGCGCCTCCTGCTTGACGACGCGGGCGTCGTCAACTCGGTGCTCGGCGTCTTTGGGATCGAGCATATTCCCTTCCTCAACCACCCTGCCCTGGCGATGGGTTCGCTGCTGGTGATGAGCCTGTGGCAGGGCCTCGGGTACAACATCGTGGTCCTCACGGCTGGGCTCAACGGGCTGAACACGTCGGTGCTGGAGGCCGCGACGATCGACGGTTGCAACGGCGTTCAGCGTTTCTTCAAGGTGGTCTTCCCGATGATCTCCCCGACGGTGTTCTTCTGCACGGTCATGACGATCATCGGCGCCTTCAAGGTGTTCGCTCAGCCGTACTTCCTGACGCTGGGCGGGCCCGGGGAGTCGACCAACACGATCGTGTTGTCGCTGTACCGCAACGGTTTTTCGTTCGACAAGCTCGGCTATGCCTCCGCGATGGCGTGGGTGCTCTTCGTGATTGTCATGACGGTGACGGCCGTGCAGTTTGCCGGCCAGAAGAAGTGGGTGAACTACGATGCATAAGAAGCGCATCTCCACGGTGATATCGGTTGTCCTGCTGGGGCTGATCGCGGCCGCGTTCCTCTTCCCCTTCGCGTGGATGGTCGCAACATCCTTGAAGCCCACGAACGAGGTCTTCACCTTCAGCCCACTCGGCAGCGAGGTCGCGTGGGACAACTACCCCTCCGCTCTGCGCTCGATTCCCTTCGGGCGGGTCGTCCTCAACTCGTTCATCGTGTCGCTGGCGGGGGCGGCCCTCGTGGTCGTCGTGTCGGTGCTCTCCGCCTACGCGTTCGCGCGCCTGCGCTTCAGGGGGCGCGATCACCTGTTCATGCTCTTCCTGGGCACCCTCGTGCTGCCCCAGGAGGTCCTCGTGATTCCCCTGTACCTCGGCATGCAGAAGGCGGGCCTGGTGAACTCCTACTTCGCGCTCATCGTTCCCTTCGCCTTCGGTGCGTTCGGCGCGTTCCTGATCCGCCAGTTCCTCATGTCCCTTCCCCTCGAGTTCGAGGAGGCGGCGCGCATCGACGGGTGCAGCGACTGGCAGATCCTGACGAAGGTCCTCCTCCCGCTGCTCAAGGCGCCGATCACGGTCGTGGGAGTGTTCGCGTTCATCGACTACTGGTCGACGTTCCTGTGGCCCCTCATCGTGGTCAACGATTCGTCGCTGGCGACGATTCCGCTGGGCCTGCAGATGTTCTCCGGCGAGCGCGGCACGGAATGGGGCCCCCTCATGGCGGCAGTCACCATGACGACGATCCCGTCGATCCTGTTGGTCGTCTTCCTGCAGAAGCAGCTGGAGAAGGGCGTCACCCTGGGCGCCTTCGGAGGGCGGTGATGAGCGTGAGCGAGCACGATGAGCCGACTTTAGATGCCGAGCGCTGGAGCGCCCTGGCGCGCCCGACCCCGCAGTGGTTCGAGGACGCCCCCCTCGGTATCTTCGTCCACTGGGGCCCATACTCGGTGCCCGCGTGGGCCGAGGATCACGGGGAACTGGGCGTTGAGGAGGACTGGGAGGCCTGGTTTACTCATAACTCCTACGCCGAGTGGTACTTCAACACGATTCGTATTCCGGGATCACCGGCCGCGCTGCGGCACAAGGATCTGTACGGGTCGGCACCCTACGATGCCTTCCTGGACGCGTGGGATCCGGATGCGTGGGATCCGGCCGAGTGGATGCGACTCTTCCGCCGCGCCGGTGCCGGGTACGCGGTGCTGACGACCAAACACCACGATGGTGTCACGCTGTGGGATGCTCCCGAGACGGGCACGCGCAACACGGTGCGCCGTGGACCGCGTACCGACCTCGTAGCGGGCTTCGCAGATGCCGCGCGCGACGAGGGCCTGCGGGTCGGCCTGTACTATTCAGGTGGCCTGGACTGGCACTACCGCCCCCATCGCCCCATCCTCTCCGAGGAGGACTGCAAGGACCTGTGCCGCCCGAAGGATGCCGACTATGCGCGATACTGCTTCCTCCACGTGCGGGACCTGATCGACAGCTACGCCCCGGATGTCATCTGGAACGACATCGACTGGCCGGACGAGGGAAAGAACTTCGGGCCCTATGGGCTGGGGACCCTCATGGAGCACTTCTACGAGGCTTGCCCGGGCGGGGTGACGAACGACCGCTACGGCGGCGTTCACGCGGACTACCTGACGAGCGAGTATCAGCACATGGGAGACTCGGAAGAGGGCGGGATACCCTGGGAGAACTGCCGAGGCGTCGGCCTGTCCTTCGGGTACAACCGCGCCGAGGGGGACCGCCAGTACCTCGGGGGAGCGCAGGCGGTGCGTCACCTGGTGGACGTGGTCTCGCGCGGCGGTCGTCTCCTCCTCAACGTCGGTCCGCGCGCCGACGGAACCATCCCGCGCGAGCAGCGCGAGTGCCTGGAGGGCCTGGGCGCGTGGAACGACCTGTACGGCTCGGAGCTGCGCGGCGTGCGTGCGCTATCGGCCAAGGACTTCGAGGCCGTCACTGCTCAGTCCTCGCAGGACGAGGCATGGGTGCGTCTTCTCGTTCACGAGGACCACGTCGCCGTGGTGGCGGACGCGTCGGTCACGTCCGTATCGGACCTGCCACAGGGGTTTGACTTTTCGCGTGCTACGTGCGCGACGCGGGGCGCCCTGTGTTCGTGGGATGGTCAGAGCCTGGTCATTGAAGCCGGGGACAATCCTCCGCGCGATGCTCGCGGCGATGCTCTGCCGTTGGTCATCGCAGCCCCACGGGCGTGAGACGAGGTTGTCGGCGCGGGCCTTCAGGCTCGCGCCGACAATTTTTCATACGAGCAGCGGCAGCGTCGCAACGATCGTCATGACCGCAAACAGGGGCTAATTTGTGAAGCAGCGTGCACCGCGTAGGTTGATGTTGCGTGGAAAACTATGCGCTGAGCCAGAAATATCAAGGGAGCGCTGTAGGATGGTGGTATAGAAATATGCCTGGAGGAGGGGCACCATGAGCACGCATGTTGCTGTCACTGAATCTGTGCTGGCGTGGGCTCTCCAGCGCGCTGACCGCTCCTACGAGGAAGCGGTCGAAAAGTTTCCGAAGCTTGGAGATTGGCTGAGTGGGGAGGCCCTGCCAAGGCTCCGGGAACTCGAGAAATTCGCATCCTTCACGCATGTATCCCTGGGGGCGCTCATCATGCCTGAGCCACCGGATGAGGCACTTCCTATTGCGGACATGCGTACCCGCGAAAGCAAGGCTATCGAACGTCCTTCCGGGAATCTTCTCGACACCATCGACCGCTATCAGCTGTTCCAGGACTGGTATCACGATTACGCCCTTGAACAGGGAGTGGAGAAACTTTCATTCCTTGGTTCCGTGAGCACGGAGGATGATCCGCACATGGTTGCTCGCCGTGTGCGCGAGCTTCTGCGTCTTGATCGGGCGAAGGCGACCAGCTCGGACCAATGGCGACGTGACATTGTCAAAGCGCTCGAAGACGTGGGTGCGCTTGTGATGATGAGCGGCATCGTCGGAAACAACACTCGTCGGCCTCTGTCTACTGATGAGTTCCGTGGCTTTAGCCTCTACGACGATCTTGCGCCCCTGATTTTCGTCAATCTCGCCGGAGAGTCCTACGGCGCTCAGAATTTCACGCTCGTTCACGAGTTTGCCCACTTGCTGGCAGGGCATAGTGCCCTCTCTGGTGGAGACCATCTACTCGGAGGCACTGGTGAGGAGGCATGGTGTAACCGTGTTGCCGCGCTAGCGCTGCTACCCGATGATGCCTTAGCGGCGTTCGATGCAGCGCAATCCGTGCAGGACTACCGAGTAGCCGCGCGTCGCTTTGGCGTGTCAGCTGAGGTTGCGCTCCATAGGTTGCGCAGCGCGCGCAGGATTGATGAAGGGCGCTATCGAACTGTTCTGGATGCCGTTCGTGCCGATTATGGGGCAGAGAAAATGCCGAGTCGGAAGGGTGGCGACTTCTACAACACCCTTACCGCGCGACTCGGACGACCGCTCGCGACCGCGATCGTCTCCTCCACCCTGGAGGGACGTATGGGTTTCACTGAGGGGTTCCGCATGATTGGTAGTCATAAGCGGGAAGTGTTTGACGAACTGGCCAGGAGACTCCGGGTGGTGTGAGCGATGTATGTCCTGGACACGAACGTCTTCATTGATGCGGCAAACACCTACTATGCGTTTGACCTGACACCTGGTTACTGGGACTTCATTGTGAGATTGTTCGACTCGCAGCGCGCTGTTAGTATCACGCATGTCTACGACGAACTTGTTCGTGAGGATGACGAGGATCCGTTGAAGGTTTGGGCTAAGAGAAACAGCAAACATTTCTTTGTTCCAGATGATCTTGTGGTGGCCTCGTATCAGCAAGTGATGAGGTGGGCCCGGGGACAAAGCTACAAACTGAGTGCGATCAACGACTTTCAGAGCGTTGCGGACTCCTGGATTGTCGCGCATGCTTTGGCTTATGGACGGGTGGTTGTCACGCGCGAAAAACCTGCACCAGGATCTAAGAAGCGGATCAAGATTCCCGATGCGTGCGACGCGTTGAACGTGAAGTACCTGGATCCATTCACAATGCTGCGTGATGAGGACATGAGTCTCGTCCTGTAGTGACGCCGGGTCTGCCCAGCGGATTCGACTACTCGTGTTCCACGATTCTGACACCGGGAGCGGCGTGCTCGTGGGATGGTCAGAGCCTGGTCATTGAAGCCGGGGACAATCCTCCGCGCGATGCTCGCAGCGATGCTCTGCCGTTGGTCATCACAGCCCCACGGGCGTGAGACGAGGTTGTCGGCGCGGGCCTTCAGGCTCGCGCCGCCCCTGTTGTCGTCAGGGACCGAAGCGGTTGGCTGGCCAGATCTCAGTCGAATGGTCTCGGTGGCTAGAGGTACTTTGGGAAGGTATTCTTGAACGCGAGCATGACGTCGATCATCCAGTCAAAGTGCTCGGCCCACTGAGCCCTGTCGTCGAATGTCACACTCTTATGGACGACAATGCGACTTGCTTTTTTGTTTGGGAGTTCCCGCCAGTCAAAGCTCAGGCCGGCCTCGGCTTCAACCGTCTCCCTCATGTCGTAGAGCGAGCGGAATAGGTCCTTATCCTGGTTGATGTACAGCTCCACGCTCAGCTCGTTGCGCTTGTGGATCTGCGACGCTTCGATATGGCACTCAGACGAGCCGATGGAGAAACTCATCCAATAGTCCTTCGAGGGCTTGCGACGGCGGAAGCTGTGCGAAAAGCGCGTGTTCTGAAATGCGTAGTCCTGGAATGCAGCCCAGTAGTCGTAGCGGAGCTGCTGGCCATCGTTCGTGAATGTCGCCTTCTTGACTTCCTTGGTCCAATCGTTCGGTCGTTCGACAACCTCGAATTTCACGGCTGGTTCGGACGACCCGATGCGAAACAGCTTGATTTCGCACAGGAAGAAGCCGATGTTCTCATCGGTGTGGTTGTTAAGCCATTCGATCGCAGCGCGATGCTCCTCGCGCGCGCGTTTGACGATCCAGACGATCACATCCGCTGATTTTCCAGACGCGTAGGTGATCAGTTTTCCGAGGTGGTCGTGATCGGTGTCCTCCAGCTGATTCTCGATGATGATTGTTCTGTCCGTGCCCGTCTCTGAGGCGAAGATGTCAACGTTGAAATCGCCGACGCAGGACTCTATTTCTTCGACGGTTATGTCGAGCCCGAGCGTGTCGGCGAGCAGAGAGATGTTCTCCTCCTGCGAGAGCCACGGGGTAAAGTCCAGCGCTTCATGGGGCCATACCGTCCGCAAGTCGTGTATTTCTTCCAGCCTGCTCAAAGTGACCATCGTGTGATTCCTTGTCGTGTTGTGCCTGCGAACCCGTTGCGCGGCCGCTGTGGTTGTTCATGGGAAGGGTACACCGTCGCGCCACCCCGGAGCGATCAAAGGGAGGTGAGGCGGTCGTCCTTGATGATTTCTGCCCAGTGCGTGTCCGCCTGCTCGGACTCGCGGGAGGTCGCCTCGATGGCCTCGGACATGCGGGTGCACCACTCCTGCATTATCTTGCGACGATCGGCGCAATCCTCTGCCAGCTCCTTGTATGCGCCACGCACGACGAAAAAACCCCACGTGGCTCCTTGTGGCGGCACGACGACCCTTTCCAAGTCGGAGCGCAGTGCCTCATGCGTGGTGATCAACGCCCTCATTTCGTCCGTGTCGCACGCGAAACCCTTAGTCATGGGTGACTCCCATCGTCGATCGTGTCGGGGAAGAACAGGCTGTTGGCTCCAGCGTATCGCCGAGCCGTCTCGATGAGGCGCGGATCGGGGGTGAAGAGAATGACCGGCCGAGGAAAAACGTCGCCATCGAGGGGTGCTTCCATGTCGACTAGGGTGAAGGTCCCGACGTCGCTCAGCGACGCAGACTCCCCTTGGGTCAGTTCCGCGCACATCCCGGAAGGGGGAGTACCCACGCCGGGCTTCCACGTGAACGCAAGCGTGACGCGGGGAATCCCTTCTGTAATCTCCGAGCGAATCACATTCATTGCCGGCTCTCCAAATCCGTCGATCAGGTTGGCTGAATGGCATCGCCGACAACAATCAGCTGCCTGTTGTGCTGGTTTGTAGCCTGCCTTTCGTGCCTGGTGATTAGTTGACGGATCCGATTTAGACATCTACGTAGTATTTTCTGAAATTCTCCTACGAGATCGTGAACTCACCGGTGGGGCTGGCTCTATCTCGTGGTGGATTGGAAGAGTGGGCATCTGGAGACGTGCTCGACGAAGCCAGATAAGCTGTCTTACTTTGAGACGCAGCTGTGCCTGTATCGGCGCGCCTGGGCTTCTCGCGCGGCGTCGATCTAGCAGACGTGGGCGCGATGGTCGCCTTCCTAGAGCGTTGCTCACACTGCACGCTCGAAGAGCTGGAGGTACTCCTCGGAGTGAGTTGAGCGTTATCTCTGGACGGTGCTCGGCGACACGCACTTGGACGAGAAGGTTTGCATTTCGTGATATGCTGATTTGCAACACATCGACCATCGCATGCGGTGGAGAAAATGTGGCTAGCTGACGATGTGTCGAAGCGCATGCGTTTCTGCTTTGTAAGTCATGTTGATAGGAGTGTTGAATGCTGAGTTTAATATTGTCTATTGTTTTGGGTGTGTTCGCTGGAATGCTGCTCAAGGGTTTCTATTCGATGGTCAAAATAGAAGAACCTGCATCGTATACCTATAGTGTTTCAAAGCTTGAGCGTAGCCGCGGAAAAGTTGCTGCTCAGTATATTGGTTTTAGAACCATTCCAGTATTCGTTGCGACCCTTGGCGTGGTTGTCACTGCACGTCGTTTGATGCTCTATGATTGGGCCACTTTCTTTGCGTGTGTGCTATCATTCGTGTGTCTCTCATCAGGCAGAGCGTTGGTCGAACGGATCAAGAATGGAATGAGAGATGCACCTTTCCATTGTTTTGTCCTGATTGTGGAGATCATCGGTTCCTTCGTTGTGGGCGCTACTTCATTGCTGTTTTCTTCCTACCTGGAAAGTTTTGTTCCGGAGCCTCGAGAGTTTGTGTCTGATGCATGGACTGTTTTGTTCGTAGCGCTTGTCTATCGGGGGATGCGGACGGTGAGCCGTGCTCCTAGACCCTTAAGTCCGCGTGATCGATTGCGGTTGGTGCGTGAGGATGTGGGGGATGATATTTGGAATGACATATATGACATGGCAGAGGACAAAGCAGTTCCTTGGTGCGTACTAGCTGCGATCGTGGTGGTGGAGGTTACTGAGAGGCCAAGGTGGGTGCGGAAATGTGAACGAATCTTTTCTTCGCTGATGTTTCACAAGGTGAAGATGAGCTTCGGAGTGACGCAGGAACAGTCGAAACGGCCTTTGACTGATCGTGAGGCGCTATCTCAAACGTGTGATTGGATCAGGCGTGAACTCTCTGACGAAACGATCCATACCCTAATGGCGCCCGATCATACGGCGCGGATTCAGCTGGGTCATTCCTCTTGCCGGAGCGCGCTAGATTTCTGCTTTGAGGAAGTTGAACGAATCGCCGATGAAAGAAATCCTGATGGTATTTACGGTGGGATTGTTAGTCGTTGCGCTCGTGAGCTGTATCAGAATGTGAGTTTGAGGAGATAGTCGCCGCGCCCCTGTGAGGGTAAAACGCCTGTTAAATAGCGCGGGCGTGAGTCGTGTCGTCTGTGTGCGTTCGCTGACGCTTACGTCGACGGTAAGTGGTCTGCTTGAAGCAGCTGCAACTTGATCTACAGGAGCAGCGGCAGTGTCGCAACGATCGTCGTCGCGATGACGAGGGGCTCGAAGACGCGCAGCGGGATGTGGGCGGCCAGGCGGCGCCCCGCCCACGCGCACGCGAGCACGACGGGTGTCAGCAGCCCGATGATGGGCAGATGCTCGAGACGCAGCAGGCCCATGCCGATCGTGAAGGGTGCCTTGATGACGTTGACCGTGAAGAAGAACCAGGCTGTGGTGCCCAGGAACTCGCTCACTGAGAATCGTGAGGCTAGGAAGTACATGGATCTCACCGGCCCGCCCGCGTTTGCCGCCATTGTCGTGAAGCCTGCGAGCGTCCCGTAGGCAGCTCGAGCGACGCGCCCCTGGCTGACGTGCGGAGGCCCCCATCGACGCTGGGCGAGCATGATACCCGTCGACTCTTTCGCGGGTAAAACGAGGGCGAAGAGCGCGGCAGCGACCGAGGCAAGCCCTGGTATGGCGGTTTTCGCCAGCCCGGTGAGCGCGGCGGCCGCGATGAGAGCGACCCAGGTGAGGGCGCTCAGCGTCGACAGATCCACGAGAGTTCCTTGCGTTGTGCCGATGAAGATGAGGGAGAACAGAGGATAACGTGCGCGCTGGAGGCATATGAGGGGGTGGAAGCGAACAAGTCGCTTCCACCCCCAGGTGATTCGCGCGGGACGTTGAGGAACCGCGCGAAGCTGCTCACTGACCCAGCAGCGTACCCAACACGTAGTCGCGCGCGATGTGCGCGTACTCGAGCGGGGGAGCGATCGTCGGATCCTGCTCGGCCTCGACCAGGATCCAGCCCCGGTAGCCGTGCTCGACAAGGAAGGCGTAGGGCTCCGTGAAGTCGATCGTTCCGTCGCCGGGAACCGTGAACATGCCGGCCAGGAAGGAGTCGAGGAAGGATCGCTTGGCCGCGCGGGACTCTTCCATCTTCGCGGGGCGCACGTCCTTGAAGTGCACGTGCTTGATGCGGTCGATCGCCCCGCGCAGCAGGCCCATGACATCGCCGTCGCCCACGAATGCGTGGCCCGTGTCGAAGAGCAGCGAGACCTTGTCCGGATCGGTCAGCTCGAGCAGGCGAAGGGTCTCGTCCTTGGTCTGGATGACGGTGCCCAGGTGGTGGTGATAGACCAGATCGAGGCCGTACTCGTGGGCGATCTCGCCGAGCTTGTTGATGCCCTGCGCCAGGACCGGCCACTCCTCTTCCTTCAGGACGGGCTTGTTGTCGAAGATACAGATGTCGCGCACGCCCTGCACCGAGCCGGTCTGCTCGGAGACGACGACGCGGGTCGCCCCCAGGAACTGCAGGCACTCGCAGGTGGCACGGAAATCGGGGATGACCGCGTCGACGCCGTCGCGGACGATGAAGCTGGAGAACCACTGGGCAACGATCCTCAGGCCCGCGGCGTCGGCCTTCTCCTTCGTCTCCTCCTTCGAGGGATACCAGCCGGCAACCTCGGTGCCGGCGAAGCCGGCCTCGGCCAGATCATCGAACATGACGTCGATCGTGTTCCATTCGCCGACCTCGGGAATGTCGTCATTGCGCCACGCGATGGGGTGCATGCCCCAGGTGATGCCGTTCGGGTCGAAGATTGCGGTTGCGGGATCGTAGACGTGATTCATTGCAGCTCTCCTATGAGTCGCGGTGCTAGTCCTCGGCAAGATGCGCCAGTGTGCCTATCTTACCGAAAGGTGTCTAATTGTCCAGACAAAAATCTGTCGCTGGTTGTGTTCCCAGTCCTTCGCGCGGATGGTGAGCGAGTGAGCGGGAATGTGTCGCGGAGCGGCAGGGGCCTGTTCCGGCGAGGCCGCAGAGAAGGGGATGACAGGCGCTCGTGCGCCGTCGCTTCCTTAGTGAGGGGGACGTCCGCCGATTCCGGTGGGAGGCAGAGCTTCCCGGCGGAATCGGCGCACAGGTGGCTAGGTGAGCGAAACGGGCTTGCCTGTGCGGGCCGACTCCGTGGCGGCCTCGGCCAGGCGCAGCGCCTCGATCGCGTCCTCGATCGAGGTCGGAGGCGTGGTCCCGTTGGTCACCGCGTCAATGAACTCCGTCAGCTCGATGCGATAGGCATCCGCGTAGCGCTGCAGGAAGAAGTCCAGGTAGGGCTCCGCCGAGTCGGTGGCCTCGGCGTTGGACAGGCGCACGGTCGTGGCTCGGATGTTGTCCGCGTTGAGCGTCCCGGTCGATCCCTGGGCTTCGAGTCGCTGATCGTAGCCTGCTGAGCACTGGCGGTTGTTGATGATGGTGGCGACGACGCCCGCGGAGTTCTTCAGGGTGACCACGGCGGCGTCGAAGTCGCCGACTGCCTTGATCTCCTCGTTGAAGTTCTGTCCATAGGCGTGCACCTCAACGATGTCGCCCAGGAAGAAGCGCGCCATGTCGAAGTCGTGAATCGTCATGTCGCGGAAGATACCGCCGGAGACCTTCACGTACTCCGCCGGAGGGGCCGAGGGATCCCGCGAGATGATGAGAAGATTCTCCAGGTCTCCGATCCGGCCGGCCTCGAGCTGGCCATGCAGGGCCGCAAACGAGGGGTCGAAACGACGATTGAAGCCGAACATGACGGGAACTGAAACTGTGTCGAGCTGCGCGCGTGCGGCCTCCACGTCCTTCATGTCGAGCGCGATCGGCTTCTCGCACAGCACAGCCTTGCCCGCCTTCGCTGCGGCCAGCAGATGGGGGATGTGCAGGGGAGTGGGCGAGCCGATGACGACGGCGTCAACCCCTTCGTCGGCAAAGACCGCGTCGACATCGGTCGTGAAGCGCGCTCCGTGCAGGGAGGCGAGCTTTTCGGCGGCGTCGCCGAAGGGATCTGCGACGAGGGCGAGCGCTGCCCCCGGGTGGGAGGCGATGGTCTTGGCGTGAACGTGGCCGATCCGGCCGGCACCGATGACGGCGATAGTGAGCATCATTGCTTCTTTCTGACAACTACAAGGGGCGATGTGAATGGGGGGGTGGCCCCCGAGGAGCACGGGGCCGCCGACGAGGTCACGGAGCGGGCATGATGACGTCGCGCACCAGCGCGTCGAGGTCAGCGTCGGCCTGCAGGAAGCCGCGCAGCGTCTTGACAGTGGCTCCGAAGGTGTCGAACTCGTCCGGGGTCATGCCGTCGGGCTCGTAGGCGCGGACGAACTCGGGAATGGAGAGCAGGGTGTCCATGATGTCGTCGCGCACGGGGATATCCATGCGTTCCTCCATCTTGTAGCCCGAGTCGTTGATGAGCTTGGCCCACTTGAAGGGCGGGGAGACCACGACGTCGCCCCCGACGAACTCCGACCAGTGCATGACGTTGCGGAATGCTGCGGAGAGCATGCGGGCACGCAGGCCTCGCTTGTTGAATTCCTGATAGGCGCGCTTGAAGGCGGCCACGCCCGCCCACTCCAGGTGGCCGGGGTCGATGAACAGACGGTCACGCTTGGCGACGTCCTTCATCCAGTCGTCAAGGCGACCCACCATGAGGGTGACGACCGGTCCCATCGTTGACACGTCCTTGCCCTCAGCCTCGCGACGTGTGAGGCCGCGCTCGATGGCCTCGCCGGTCACGATGGCCTGGGGGACCGAGAAGGACACCGTGACGTTGACGGAGACTCCCCGGTAGGTCGCCTCCTCGATGGCCTCCACGCCAACCGAGGTGGCGGGGATCTTCACGATGATGTTGGGGGCCAGGTTGGAGAACTCCTCGGCCTGGTGGGCCAGTGCCGTTGCGCTGCGGGCCAGGCGCGGGTCGGTCTGCATGGACAGGCGGCCGTTGCGCCCGTTCTCTCGCTCGAAGATCGGCTCGAGGAGCTTGGCGGCCTTGAGGGAGAGCTCGCGAACGGCCTGCCAGCCGATCTCGGACTCGCTGGCCTCGGGCATCTCCTTGGCGAGCTGCGCGATTCGGGGCAGCCAGACGTCGCGACGCTGGTTGATGCAGGTGAACGCGATGGTCGGGTTGCAGGTAGCGCCGACGCCGCCATAGGAGATGGATTGAGCCAGCTCGGTGGGGTCCGAGGAGTCGTTCCACAGGGCTGTGGGCGTGTTGCGGGCGGCGTCCAGGAGGGGGCCAGGGGTGTATTCGATGGACATGGCAGGAAGCACTCCTTTGTGATTGCTTGCGACGTATCTTCGTCGCCCCCAAGTCTACGAAGCGCCCTTCACCCTGTCAACAGTTTGTTAAGACAAAGTGTCAATATGGTGTGCGGCTACTGGGCAAAGAGATTGGCCTCGAAGGAGTAGCGTGAAGCCCGGTAGATGTGGTCACCGTATTCAACGATGCGGCCCGAGGGGTCGTAGGTCGTGCGCTGGGTGGTGAGCAGGGCGGCGCCGCGATGTTCGGACAGGAGCTTGGCCTCCTTGGCTGTGGCGCTGCGGGCGCCAATCACCTGGCGTGCCGAGGCGAGCGTGACGCCACGCTCGCGCATCAGGTCGTAAAGCGAACCTGACTCGAGTTCCTGCATCGACGGTGCGATGTCGGAGGGGATGGAGTTGGTGAGAACGGCGATGGGTTCGTCGTTGGCAAAGCGCGTGCGCTCAATGTGAACGATGAGCGTTCCCTCGTCGACGCCCAGCGTGTCGGCCTCCTGGGCGCTAGCCGGGCGCGCCTCGTAGCGCTGGATTGTCGTGTGTACCTTGTGTCCAGCCTCCACGAGGTCTCGCATGAGGGAGGAGAGCTCCATGGGGCGATGGACGTGCCGCGGGGAGACGATTGTTCCGACCCCGCGCCGACGCGTCAGGAGACCGCGATCCACGAGCCGCTGCAACGCCTGGCGGGCGGTCGGTCGCGAGACGTGCAGGCGGGCGGCCATGGAGAGTTCGTCCTCGAGGCGAGTGTTGGCCGGGAGAGTCCCGGAGTTGATGAGCTGTGCAATGGGCTCGGAGATCTGGAAGTACAAGGGGACCGGGGAGGAGCGGTCGAGCGTGATGTCGGGGACGTAAGGGGTGTGTGCTGCGGTAGTTGACGATCGGGGCATGGTGAGACCTTCGTATCCTGACACAGGGTTTCGGTATATTTAATAGGGTTACATAGTATCAGCGTTGGCATCGTTCGCAGTCGCGACGCGCTGAGTCTATTGTATGGACAAAGATTGACGATTGTCCGCCGATAGTGCATCCTTGGAACGTCGCGCTCGACATACCCCAACGAAGAGGAAGGAGCTGGCATGTCCCTGGATCAGCACTACGCAGACATCCTGACAATGGGGCGCTCCGGCGTCGACATCTTTCCGCTCCAGGTCGGCGCCCACCTCGAGGACGTCGAAACCTTTGGAAAGTTCCTCGGAGGAAGCCCGACGAACGTCGCCGTCGCGGCTGCTCGCCTCGGACATCGGGCCGGCGTCATCACGGGCGTGGGGGACGATCCCTTCGGGCGTTTCGTCACCCGAGAGATGGAACGCCTCGGGGTCTGCTCCGAGCATGTCGTCACCGTCCGGGACTTCCACACCCCCGTCACCTTCTGTGAGCTCTTCCCTCCGGACTCTTTCCCCCTCTACTTCTACCGCGAACCCAGCGCTCCCGACCTTGAGCTGCGCGAGCGCCAGGTGGACTGGGATGCAATCGAACACGCCGAGATCTTCTGGTTCACCGTCACCGGCCTCTCTCGCGATTCATCCTTCGGCCTGCACCTGCGCGCCCTGGACCACCGCGACCGCGGCACGGGTACCACGATCCTCGACCTCGACTATCGATCCAACCTGTGGAGCGGCATGGCCCAGGCCAGATCCCGGGTGGCAGCCGTGCTGTCGCGTGTCGACGTGGCAGTCGGAAACCGCCAGGAATGCGAGATGGCCGTCGGCGTCTCCGATCCGGAAGCGGCAGCCGATGCCCTCCTGGAGCGAGGGGTGCGCCTCGCCATCGTCAAACAGGGACCGAAAGGTACCCTGGCCAAGACCGAGGACGAACGCGTGTGGGTCGAGGCGATCCCGGTCGATGTCCTCAACGGCCTGGGCGCGGGAGACGCCTTCGGGGGCGCCCTCATCCACGGCCTCGTCGAAGGGTGGGACCTGGAGCGCACGATCCGCTACGCCTCGGCCGCGGGCGCCTACGTGTGTGCGCGAATCGAGTGTTCCACCGCAATGCCCACCCGCGAACAGCTAGACGCCTTCGTCGAAACGGGGGTTCTCCCCTGAGCCAACCGCCCGCCCCCACCGAATGCGACTCGCGATCAATCACCGCGGCATCGACGCCGCCCAACCAGGAGACTACGATGACTCTTCCCGATACCTACGTTCCCGCCGGCTCTACCGGACACGGCAACTTCACCGTCGACATTGACCCCCAACGAGCCGGATGGACGTTCTCGGGGCTTCGCGTTCTCACCCTTGATTCCGGCGCCTCCCAGGAGTTGACGACGGGCGAGGCGGAAGTCCTCGTCCTGCCCCTGCAAGGATCGGCCAGCGTCGCCGTCGACGGGCAGACGTACGATCTCCAGGGGCGCCGCGGCGTTTTCTCCGGAGTCACCGACTACCTCTACGTGGGCCGGGGCAAGGACGTGACGATCATCTCCGCCCACGGAGGCCGATTCGCCTTCCCGTCCGCCGTCGCCGCCCGCGACCTGCCCGTCGCCTACTATCCCAAGAGCCAGGTGCGCGTGGACCTGCGCGGCGCGGGTGACTGCTCGCGGCAGGTCAACAACTACTCCCTCGCCGTCGAGGGGGTCGCCACCTCCCACCTCTTGGCCTGCGAGGTCATCACCCCCGGCGGCAACTGGTCCTCCTACCCCGCGCACAAGCACGAGGAGAACACCGAGGATGAGCGCGAGCTGGAAGAGATCTACTACTTCGAGATCGAGGATGGGCCCGAGGGCTCCAAGGGATTTGGCCTACACCGCACCTACGGAAGCCCCGGCCGCCCCATCGACCTGTGCTGCGAGGTCCACGACGGCGACGTCGCACTCGTGCCCCACGGCTACCACGGGCCGTGCGTCGCCGCGCCCGGCTACGACATGTACTACCTCAATGTCATGGCGGGTCCGAGCGAGGACCTGGTCTGGCTGGCGCCCGATGACCCCGCTCACCACTGGATCCGCGCCACCTGGGAGAACCAGGACGTGGACCCCAGGCTCCCCATGAACAAGTAACCTGAGCCCTCGAAAGGATCACCCATGAGCAACGACGCCTACAAGGGGATGGTGCGACTCACAGTCGCCCAGGCGATCATTCGTTTCCTGTCCAACCAGTACTCCGAGCGCGACGGCGTTGAGCACCGCCTCATCGCGGGAGCTTTCGGAATCTTCGGGCACGGCAACGTCGCCGGAATCGGGCAGGCCCTGCTGCAAAACGAGATCGCTCCCGCCGAGGGTGAGAACCCGATGCCCTATATCATGCCGCGCAACGAGCAGGGCGCGGTGCACGCGGCCGCCGCCTATGCCAAGACGACGAATCGCCTCCAGACCTGGATGACGACCGCATCGATCGGCCCCGGATCCCTCAACATGGTGACCGGTGCGGCCCTGGCGACCACCAATCGCCTGCCCGTCCTCATCTTCCCCTCCGACCAGTTCGCCACCCGTGTCCCCGATCCGGTTCTGCAGCAGCTTGAGGATCCCACGTCGCTGGATGTCTCCGTCAACGACGCGTTCCGCCCGGTGTCGCGCTTCTTCGATCGCATCAATCGACCCGAGCAGCTGATTCCCTCCCTGCTGTGTGCCATGCGTGTCCTCACCGACCCGGCGGAAACCGGCGCCGTCACGATCGCGTTGCCTCAGGACGTGCAGGCCGAGGCCTACGACTGGCCGCTGGAGTTCTTCGACAAGCGTGTCTGGCACGTGCGCCGTCCCCCGGCCGAACGAGCCGCCCTCGAGCGGGCGGTGGCCGCGATTCGCGCCGCCAAGCGCCCCCTGCTCATCTGTGGAGGCGGCACGATCTACTCCGAGGCCTCGGCGCAGCTGCGTGCTTTTGCGTCGGCGACCGGCATCCCGGTGGCGGACACGCAGGCCGGCAAGGGTGCCATCAACTGCGATCACCCGTGCTCCGTCGGCGGCGTCGGCTCGACCGGAGGTGATTCGGGCAATCACCTGGCAGACAAGGCGGACCTCATCATCGGAGTGGGCACCCGCTACTCCGACTTCACCACCGCCTCGAAGACTCAGTTCAAGAACCCGGACGTGTCCTTCGTGAACATCAACGTTGCCGCCTTCGACGCCGCCAAGGAGAGCGCCGAGATGGTCGTGGCCGACGCCCGCGAGGCGCTCGCGGCATTGACGGAGGCGCTCGCCGACTACCGCGTCGACGAGGCGTACAGCGCCGAGATCGCCGCCGAACGTCAGGCGTGGGCGAAGAAGGTGGAGAGGTGCTACCACCTGGGCCACGGGCCGCTGCCGGCTCAGACTGAGGTCTTCGGTGCCCTCAACGAACTCATGGGAGACGAGGACATCGTCATCAACGCCGCCGGGTCGATGCCCGGCGACCTGCAAGCCCTGTGGCAGGCCAAGACGCCCGTCCAGTACCACGTCGAGTACGCGTTCTCCTGCATGGGCTATGAGGTTCCGGCCGCCATGGGTGTCAAGCTGGCACGTCCAGAGTCCGAGGTGGTCTCCATCGTCGGCGACGGGACGTACCAGATGCTCCCTATGGAACTGGCCACCGTCGCCCAGGAGGGCATCAAGGTTATCTACGTCCTGCTGCAAAACTACGGCTTCGCGTCCATTGGCGCGCTCTCGGAGTCGCGCGGCTCCCAGCGCTTTGGCACGAAGTACCGCCAGCGCGGGTCCGGCTCTCACCTGCAGGACACGGAGAAGATCGCCGGGGTCGACATCGCCGCCAACGCCCGCTCGTGGGGAATCGACGTGATCGAGGCCCGCGGAATCGAGGAGTTCAAGGAAGCCTACAGGGTCGCGGCGGCCTCGAAACGCGCGACGATGATCCACATCGAAACGGACCTGATGGGGCCGAACCCGCCCGGGTCCTCGTGGTGGGACGTGGCGGTGTCCCAGGTGTCGGAGCTGGAGTCCACGCAGCGTGCCTACGAGGACTACTGCCGCGATCGCAGGCCGCAGCGCCACTACCTGTAAGGCTTGAGAGGGCGGCCCCGCTGTGCCGGGGCCGCCCTCTCGCATCGCGCCTGGGCGGCGTGCGCCTGTTGGAACGGTGGAAGACGGCGCCGACAGCGGGTGCATATGTCGCGACAAAGATCCTCGCCACATGCTATATTTGTCCTAACAAAGTTGTTGAACCGTTCACGGCTGAGCGGAGAGAAAGGTACACCAATGACAATCAATCTGTGGGTGTCTGGCGAAGAATACGCCCCCCAGTCCAAGCGCACGATCCCGGTGGAAAATCCGGCAACCGGCACGGTTGTGGATGAGCTGGCTCTGGCGGACAAGTCCGATCTGGATCATGTTGTCGCTGCCGCTCGCGAGGCACAGAAGGCGTGGGCGCGCACCGCGCTGGCCAAGCGCGTCGACATCATGTTCAAGTTCCGCCAGCTGGTCATCGAGCATCAGGGCGAGATTGCCGATGCCATCGTTCGCGAGGGGGGCAAGACCCACGGGGATGCCCTGGGGGAGATTGCCCGCGGACGCGAGACCATCGACTTCGCCTGCGGAATTAACGCCGCCCTCAAGGGTGAGTTCACGGACCAGGCTTCCACGGGGGTCGATGTGCACACCCTGCGCCAGCCGGTCGGCGTGGTCGCCGGCATCTGTCCCTTCAACTTCCCGGCCATGGTCCCCATGTGGATGCACCCCGTGGCTCTGGCCACCGGAAACGCCTTTGTCCTCAAGGTCGCGTCGGTGGTCCCCAGTGCCTCGCTCCTGATCGCGCGTCTCTACAAGGAGGCTGGCCTGCCCGACGGGCTCTTCAATGTCGTTGCGGGCGACCGAGGCTTGGTGTCGGAGATTCTGACCCACCCCGGCATCGACGCCATCTCCTTCGTGGGCTCCACCCCGGTTGCTCACATCGTGCAGGACACGGGCGTCGCGCACGGCAAGCGTGTCCAGGCCCTCGGCGGGGCCAATAACCACGCGATCGTCATGCCCGATGCGGACGTCGAGTTTGCCGCCCAGCACATCAGCGCGGGCGCCTTCGGTGCCGCCGGGCAGCGCTGCATGGCCCTGCCCGTGATCGTCGCCGTCGGCGGCATCGAGGACAAGCTGATTCCCGCTATCAAGGAGCGCGCGGAGAGGATTGTCGTGGGTCCCGGCACGGACCCCGCCTCGGAGATGGGTCCCGTCATCACCCGCTCGTCCCAGGAGCGCATCACGGGGTGGATCAATGAGGCCGAGGCCCGGGGAGCGACCGTGGTACTTGACGGACGCGGATATCGCCCCGAGGGGGAGGAGTATGCCGATGGCTTCTGGCTCGGCCCCACGATCCTCGACAACGTTGATCGTGACCTGAGCGTCTACTGCGAAGAGGTCTTCGGCCCCGTCCTGGTCGTCATTCGTGCCCAGACGTACGAGGAGGCGATTGAGATCGTCAATTCCTCCGAGTTTGGCAACGGGTCGGCCATCTTCACCTCCGACGGAGATACCGCGCGCCACTTCGTGGTCGACGTCGAGGCCGGGATGGTCGGCGTCAACGTACCGATCCCGGTGCCCGTCGCCTACTACTCTTTCGGCGGGTGGAAGGAGTCCCTGCTGGGTGACGTGCACATCCACGGGCCCGAGGGCGTGCGCTTCTACACGAAGGCCAAGGTGGTCACGACGCGCTGGCCCAAGCGCGGCGAAAAGGTGGGCTACGTCGGGATGAGCTTCCCGACGAACGTGTGACATGAGCGACCGGGGAGGGGTGGGTGCGCCGCGCCCGTCCCTCCCCGACGCGTATCCAACACAAGATGCAATTTGTCCGGACAAATGCTGGCACGTTTGGCCATGTTGACAGTGTCTGTGATCGACGACGTACGCGACATCCAACCACTACGAGGTGACTCTCATGACCGCCGACACCTCCACCATCCCCGAGACCATGCGCGCAGCCGTCCTGCGCGACTACGACAAGGGCCTTCAGGTCGAAACCATTCGCATGCCCAGGCCCAAGTCCGGGGAGGTTCTCATCAAAGTCACTGCGTGCGGCCTGTGCCATTCGGACCTGCACGTCATCGGCGGCGCCATCGCCTTCGAGGCCCTGGGGATCCCCTCCACCTGGAACACGGCTCTCGACGTTCTCGCGGACGGCGGATGCATGGTTCCCATCGGGCTTGGAGCGGGACGCCAAAATACGGAGGTTGAGATCAACCGGACCGTGCGTCGCTCCCAGTCGATCCTCGGCTCCTACGGCGCGCGCACCCGCCAGGATCTGCCCGCCGTCGTTGACCTCGCCGCCCGGGGCGTCATCAACGACAAGGACCTCGTCACCCGGCGGTTCTCCCTGGAGGAAGCAGGAGAGGGCTACGAGGCGTTGCGTCAGCACGCGGTCCAGGGGCGCGCGGTCGTCGACATGTCTTTGTGAACATCCGATACGACTCCGGCCCACTCACCCCGGCGAGCGGGGGAGCGGGCCCGAGTCCTCGCTGGAAGCGCGTCGCCCGGCAGACTCCGGTCGTCTGGCGCGCCAACGACACCCGTGAGGGCGGCGGCCGCGACGGCGCCCACCTCGGGAAGGGGACGCGCCGAGCCTCGGGTCAGCCTCGCGAGGACGTGTCACCATCGGAGTCGGGAGCAGAGTTCTCCTCGGACAGCAGCATCGAGGCGATGCGCGCATACTCGCGCGCCCGCACGGGCCACGTCCACGCGTCGATGAGATCGGGTTGCGCCAGAGGCGCCGGCTCGCGCAGGTAGGAACGCAGGGAGTTGACCAGCGACTCCAGGTTCCTCTCCTCGGTGATCACCACCGGATGCCCCTGCTCCGCCAGGAGCTTCGCCCCCGGTACCGTGAAGGTCACGACACGGCCTCGCTCGGCGAGCGCTTCGAGCAGCGTCGTCTGGAATCCCTCGGACAGAACCGTCGGATTGACGAGGGTCGCCCCGGCGAGGCGCGAACGCACCTCCTGCGCGCTCACCCGCCCCGGAGCGCAGAGCCGATCGGCCAGGTTGCGATCGGCGATGAGAGCACGTGCCGCCTCAAGGTCGGCCCCCGCACCCAACAGCTCCCCGGTGACCTCGACTCCCTCCCCGTTCAGGCGGGCCACGGCCTCGATGAACGTGTCCCAGCCCTTGCCGGGCACCATGCGCCCGACGAACACCAGGTGGCGGTGGCGATCCACGATGGGCTCGGGATGGGGCAACGGGGGCGTGATCGCGTTGTAGAAGACATCGGCGCGCACCCCGCCCAGCCGCGAGGCAAAGTCCGCGGCCTGCTCGGAGACCCCGAGGACGCGGTCGGCGTGTCGCAGCACGTAGCGTCCCATCGTCACGTCAACGGCGCGCGAGGCCGCAGCGATCACGGGGGATGAGGCCGCGACGAAACCCGAGCCGTGCTCGGTATGAATGACCGGAATCCCGGCCCTGTGTGCGGCGCGGACCCCGACGAAGCTCATCGGGAAGAAACGCGTGTGAACACTGACGATGTCGATGTGCTCACGCGCCAGGAAACGCGCGATTCGACGGGTTGCCCCTGCGGAGGGGAAGCTAATGACGTCGGCGATGGGAAGGTGAGCGCGGTCCGTGCGAACATCGACCGTCTCCTCCGTGCGATGACCGGGCTCATCGGAGATGGTCAGGACGAACACCCGATGCCCCAGCTGAGCCAGGGACACCGACAGGTGGTAGATGTGGGACTCTAACCCACCCAGGCGCGGGGGGTAGCTGTTCACGACGAACGCGATGCGCATAGGGAATCCTTCAGTCGGTAGTGGGCTGGGCGCCGGTGGGCGCGTTGCGGGCGGGGATCAGCATGACAAGAGCGAAGAGGAGGGCAAGCAAACCCATGGTGGCGGCATACGCCAGTGACGCGCCCATCATGGCCAGGGAGCGTGTAAGCGCTGGAGCGAGCAGGTATGCGGTGGCGCCAGCCGCCACGAAGACCGCTAGGACCGCCCGCAGGCGGCGCATCGTCGCCAGGGCGTAGTAGAGGATGACGCTGGCCGCGTTGAGTGCGCCTGCCAGGACGAGCACCATTAGCTCGCCTACGTATCCCGACACGTCCGTGCCGAACACAAGGGCCAGGAGGGGAGGGCCGATCATATAGGTGACCGCGGCGACGATGGCGAAGGCGCCGGCCGTCGTCAGGAGGCCCCTGCGCACGATCGAGAAGAACTCGCCTCGCTTCCCCTCGGTCCAGCGCAGCGCCATGCGCGTGAGCAGCGGGCGGAACACGAAGAGCGAGAGCATGTTGATCGCCACCGCGGGCATGTAGATGATCGCGAAGACGCCCAGCTCCTCGTCGCCGAGCGCCGCATGAATCGCGAAGCGTGGCGCGTTCGCCAGGTACTGGTTGAGGAACGCGGCGACGAAGAGAGGCAGGCACTCCCACAGGATTCCCGCGACGCCCCGCACGTTCAGGGAGGGAAGGAGTGGGAAGACGCCCCGAGCGGGTAGCCCGTAGGCCACGATGAGGACCACGCAGGTGACTGCGAAGGTGATGAGCGTCGAGGTCAGCAAATCCTGGGTGAACCAGTACAGGCCCGACCATAGGAACGTGGTTGTGAATATGCGCGCGAAACAGGCCTTTCCCGCGATGTCAAGGCGGCCCGAGCGCTGGAACTCGGAGTAGTACACGTCTTCGAAGGCGTCGAAGATCCGCAGGAGCGCCATCGCGGCGATCACCGTAAAAGCGGGGTAGGGCTCCTTCGTCGAGGCGGTCCACGAGTGGTAAGCGATGAGGCCGACCATGACCAGACAGGTCAGCAGGCGCGTCGACAGGTAGGTGCCGAAGTCGAAGCGGCGCCGCACGTCGGTCACGTGGAAGGTGCGCACCTCGTACAGGCCCACCGTCTGATACTGCTGGCCGATCGCCAGAGCCAGGGTGAACAGCCCGTACTGGGCGCGGGCGAAGGAATCCGTGGCGCCCGAGCGCATGATCGCCACGCCCATGATGACCACGGCGAGGCTCGACATGAGGGAGGCCGCCGTGTTCCACAGGTAGTCCCGGCCCAGCTGACCGCGCGACTCAAGGGCCTCCCCGGTGGCCTCGACCTGCGCGTCACCGCTATCCGAGGGAATAGACGAGGCCGTGGTGTCCTTCTCGCTCACAGGTCGCCGCCCTCGGTCGCAGCGTCGAGGCCGGGATCGTTGGGGCCAAAAACGATGCGATACGGCTCGTGAGTGACGCGATCACTCGGGTCGGGGACGCGCATGTAGTCGCCGTATCCCCGCGTCAAGACGACGTCGTACGCGGCTGGAATGCGAAGAGTGATGTCCTCAAAGGGAACGACGCGCGCGGGGAAGAGCTCGGCCTCCGAAGCGCTCCAGCGGCGCGGATCACGCGTCGAAAAGTCTCCGAGGAGGAGCGTTCCATCCGCCGCCTTCTGGGGGCAGGTGACTCCCTTAAGGGCCGCCTTCAGCCAGCGGCGATACAGGGACGCCTCGCTCACGCGCAGCGCGCGCATCCCCCAGTGGGCGCAGGCCATCGCGAAGGCCGCGAGCTGACGAGCAGGCGTCGGCAGACCCGTCGGCGGGCACGGAATTGAACGAAGGAACATGAGCCTGGCCCACAGCCAGGTTCCCCGCAGCTGTGAACGGAAGACGGACGGGGAATCGGCGATCTCGTCGAGCACGAACAGATCCACGCCAATGGGCATGCGGAACGACCTGTCCTTGGCGACCGTCGATATGAACTCCGACCCCTTGAGGCCCAGGACGCCGAAGCTGATCGGGAAGTCCGAGTGGGAGGCGGGGGACGCGATGAAGAACTCCTTGCCGAGGACGGCGGGGGCCTCGGCGATGAAACGCTCGTAGTCCGCGCGTGGCATGCACACGTCCCCGTCGTCGTCCCACGGGATGAAACCGCGGTGTCGGACCGCTCCGATCGCGGTACCTCCGTAGGCGACGTAGCGAATGTCCAGGAGGGTGCAGACGCGGTCGATCTCAGCCAAGCACCGCTTGGTGATGCGCTGAATGGCTGCCAGGGTTGCGGGATCCGCTGCGCTCATGTGTGTCCGATCAACAGTGGGTGGATGGCTTAGAGGAAGGACTCGTAGGGGCCGAAATCAACGACGGCCGGAGCGTGGTTGTAGCGCTTGTCCGGCGGCGGCAACTGCATGTAGTCGCCGTAGCCCCGGCGCAGCAGCGCATCGTAGTCGTGCTGGATCATCACGGTGATGTCCTCGAAGGGAACCCGCCGAGTGGGGAAAAACTCCTCCTCGCGCACGATCCAATTCTGTGGGTCGCGCATCGTGAAGTCCGCGTACACCCCCGTTCCCGCGCCCTCGTAGCGGCGGACGGCGCGCTCCCAGCGGGCCTGCAGGCTGCGCGGGGTTGCGCGCAGTGCCTTGAGTCCCAGGTGCGCCACGGTCGTCGCCGAGTAGATGAGCGCCTTCTTCCACGCCGGCGGGTTGATGAGGTAGGGGCGAGCGGTGCCCTGCAGGAACAGCAGGCGTCCCCACCACCAGGACGCGCGAGACATCGCGCGGAAGGCCTTCTCGTCGGCGGGGATCTCGTCGAGGGGAAGAACGTCGACGAAGAAGGGCATCCGATAGGCCGAATCGCGGGCCGCTTCCGGGACGAGGAGGGTCCCGGGGATCACCATCTTCGTGAACATGAACGGAAAGTCCTCGCACGTGCGAGTGTTATCCAGACGGAAACGCTTATCCATGTGCTCGGGCGCCTCGGCGAGAAAACGCTCGTAGTCGGCGCGCGTCATCATCACGTCAATGTCGTCGTCCCAGGGGATGAAACCCCCGTGGCGAATCGCCCCGATGGCGGTTCCCCCGTAGACCGCGTACGACACCCCGATGAGCCCGCAGACACGGTCCAGTTCCGCCAGGATCAACGTCAGAAGCTTGTGTACCTTGGCCAGGTCGCTGCGGGGTGTCGCCATAAGTCCTCCACTGTGGAAAGCTGGTGGGCGCATGCGCGCCCACCAGCCATTGTCTCACGCCTGATTGCGGCTTTCCGTCCCAGTGCGCCTGGGAAGGAGATCACCCCACGAGGGGGTTGCCGCCAGAACCGTGCCGACGAGAATCACCGCGCAGCACAGGATCTGGAACGCGGTGGGCACCGTCCCCTGCAGCACGAGAGCGAAGATGACCGCCCACGCCGAATACGAGATGTTGAGCGCCATTCCGCGCGACGCCCCGATCGCGGACAGCGCCTTGTAGTAGAACAGGTACGAGGCAGTACCCGCCAGGCCCGCGAGCACCGCGACACCCGCCGAGAGATGAGCGAGGGAGTGCAGCGTGAAGCCAAAGACTCCCGCGATGGGTGCGACGATGAAGAGATAGACCGCCGCCGAGGTCGTCTCGCGGATCTGCAACGCAACCTCGTTGTCCACGGTGTCGTCGCGCATCCCCCAGGTGAGGATCACGGCCTCCGATCCCCATCCGACCACGCACGCCAACGCTCCCGCGACTCCGAGAACGGCATTGCCGCCCTCGACGGCGTCGGTGGTGGCCGTCCAACCGGTTGCCACGATCGCCGCCAACGCGACCAACAGGGCCACGATCTGGCGGGCCGCCATGCGCTCCTTGAGGAGGATAAACGCCAGCAGGGTGCCCAGGGCCGGGTAGAACGTGGAGATGATGGCCGTCGGCCCGGGGCCGATGTTGTCGATCGCGATCAGGTAGCCGCTCATGCCGATCGGTCCGCCCAGCAGCGCCGCGGCGACCACGGCCCGTCCCGCGCGGCTGCGCAGCGCCTTCGCGCTGTCCCGCAGGCGCCCGCGAATCGCCATGTAAACCAGCAGGATGACGGCGCACGCCACATCGTGCAGGACTGCTCCGGCCAGAGCCGACTGCTCGAAGGACGCGAAAGGCGTCATCGCCAGAGCGATCGCCAACACCACCGTGTCCAGGCCCCACAGGGCACCCGAGAAGATTCCGTAGCGCTTCCCTCCACGCTCCCTCCTCATGCCAGCTCACCGCCCTGCGTGTTCTCCTGAGCCCGCTGCGCACACGCCTCGTAGGAGGCGAGCAGCGAATCGAGGGTGCGCGTCGCGTGCGAATAGTAGGTGTAGAGCCACTCGCCCACGTCGTCGCCCTCGGCCTCCTTGACGAGCGCCCACACGTACCAGCACCAGCCCGCGAAGACCTCGTAGGAGAAGAAGTGCCTCTCCTCGCGCTCGCTCGGTGCGTGCCCGAGGTAGAACTCCAGGGCGGCGCGTGCGCGCTCCCCGGTCATCTCCGGCGTGCACACGACCATCGTTCCAAAGTCCGCGGCCACGTCGGACATGCCGGCGTACTCCCAGTCGATGAGGCTGATGGCTCCGTCCGTGGACACGAGGAAGTTGGGCGGGAAGAAGTCGTTGTGGGAGGGGACCACCTCGAAGCCGTCGGCGTCGGCAAACGCCTTCAGGCGCGTGACCTTCTCGCGCAGCTCGCGGTATCCGGGCACGTCGATCGGCCCGAACTGGCGCAGAATGGTCTCGTAACGGTTGGCCTCGGTGATGAAATCGAAGGACCTCTTGAGGACGCGCCCCGAGCAGTGGAGCGCCCGGTCCATCTCCATCGCCGCGCGAAGCTCTTTCTCGCTCGTCACATCCAGGTTGCGAACGTCGGTGATGAAGCGAGAGATCTTCCAGCCCGCCTGCGGGTCTCCGGCGACGAAGGTGTCGTCGATGCCCAGCTCGGCGGCCAGTCGCAGGGCGGCGAACTCGGCGCTGCGGTCCACGATTTTCTCGGTCCCAATGCCCGGATGACGGTACACGTACTGCGCGTCGCCCACCGTGAAGTGGCACGACAGGTTCGTGATGCCCTGTTTGAGCGGATAGAAGTCGCGGATATCGGACTTTGCACAGCCGAGCGTTTGCACGATGTGGTCGAAGACCTCCGAGTCCACGTTCTCCATGAACAGCGGGTCGAAGCTGCGAAGCTCGTCGACGGAATCGAACTCGTGGATGACTCCGTCCGGGTAGCGGCGAATCACCATGTCGAAGGACTTGATGTGGTCGAGGTAGATGGCCTCCCAGAGCTTGGCTGCGGTCTCCGGACGGTCGTAGACGCTCTCCAACACGGTGCGGAACTGAGCGGAAAACGCGCGATCGAAGTAGACGTGGCCGAGCATGACCCACGCGTCCGCACCGCCGATGCTCGCGCCCGTAATCCGGTCGGAGGGACCGACCTTGAGGCACCACTCGGGCGTGGGACCCTCGACGTAGTTGGCCGAATAATAGGCCTTGTAGACGTAGGGTTCGAACGGGTTCGTCGTGAAGTAGTCGTCGGAGGAGCACACGTAGGTGTTGTCCAGGATGTCTCGCACCAGCCACAGGGAGCCGTTGTTGTTGCGGGTGGCGTACTCGCGATTGACGACGATGTTCACCCCGTACTTCTTTCCGAGGTAGAAGAAGTACTCCTTCTTGTAGCCCACAACCATCGTGACGTTGGTGATTCCGGCCTCGTGAAGCTGGCGGATCTGGCGCTCCACCAGGATCTCCCCGCGCACCTTGAGCGTGCCCTTGGGGCGCTCGTAGCTGATGGGCGCGAAACGCGAGGACATGCCGGCGGCCATGATGACGGCGCCGGTGACCCGGTAGGGTTCGAGGGCCTCGCGGCCAGCGGGGGTCAGGGCGCGGTCGTCAATGTAGCCCATGGCCTCGCACTCGCGGGTCGCCGTGTTGACGCGGCCCAGGCTCATTCCGGTGACCTCGGAGAGGGCCCGCTGGGTGAGGGGGCGCTCCTCCTTCAGGAGCGTGGACAGGATGTTGAACTGAGGTTCGGTGAGGGAACCGATGGTGCAGGATGCCATGGCCTCCCTTTCGTTCACTAGGTGAAATGCTGACTGCGTGTTCGAGCTTAGCACTCAATCCTCAAAATGTGAACATGGGGGTGTTGTGCCACTCCACCGCTTCCCGGGCCTTGCCTCTAGTCGCGCGGCGAGGCCGAATCGCTCACTTCCTCGCGCGTGAGAAGCAGCGCAATCGTGAGTGCCGCGATGAAGGCGAAGGAGGCTATCAGACACACCGCGCTGGGCCCGATGGGGGCGCTTTCCCACCACCACGATGCCTCCTTGCTGAGGTTCAGGGTGTTGGACGAGGCGCTGCCGTGCGTGTAGCGCAGCAGGAGCGTAAAGACGGCGTAGAAGTTGAGCGTTCCCAGGAACACTGCGAGCATGCCGATCTGGGGGCGCGTGATCGTGCGCTCGCGCCGATCCATCGTGAGCATGAAGAAGAAGAGGACCGCCAGCAGGGGCATCATGTAGCGCGGCTGGTAGGAGATGACGTTGTTGAAGCGCTGGAGGACGCCCAGGAGGGTCGGAACCCCCGCCATCGCTCCAGCCAGCATCAGGGATGCCATTGCCTTGCGCCACGACCACGACCGGACCCCCGCAATGATGACGGCGCCAGCAATGAGGAGGCCGATCGTCGACACGAAGCCGTCGTAGGGCACGTCCATCCATCCCGGTCCCCAGCGGTAGCCGTAGAAGCCTGCGAAGAACTGGGGGAGCGCGTGCAGGTTCGCCGCGAGCGCCTGAATGACAGACATGTTCGGCGTGTCCGTCGACACGAGGGTGTTGGACGCGACGCTCGTCGATCTCATGATGAGGATTCCGATGATCGAGGCGAGCAGGGCGAGCAGGCCCTCGGGCCAGCGATCGCGGCGCCAGCGGACCGCGAAGATCAGGGCAGCCGAAACGACGAAGAGGAAGAAGGCCGCGTCCGCACGCGACGTGCACGCCAGGAGGGCGCCGATTGCGGCCCCTCCCAGGAGACTCCAGCGGCGCCAGCCCTCGGAGTTGGCGGCCGACCACAGTCCCGCGGCGAAGGCGAGGACCCCGGAAAATGCCCACGATGAGGGGTTGTTCGACGCGATGAAGTAGATACCCATCGGCGTCCACGCCGCCGCCATCGCCACAACGTAGCCTCGACGCAGGAACGAGGGCATGAGCGCTCCGATACCCCCCAGCAGCAGGACGGCAATGCCCCAGTTGATGACGCGCATCGTCAGGGCTGCGCGGTGAGTGTCGTGGGCGATGAAGTGGTGGTGGAACTGGTAGTAGCCCCACGGGTAGTTTCCGTCGTCCCACCGGTCGGTGACGGCCGTGCGCTCGTCCGACAGGTTGTAGACGCAGGCGGCCGAACTCTCCCCGTGGAACGCGTAGCACGCGACGCGGTTGGACGCGATCGTCTCGGGAACCACCGGACCATAGGTGTTTTCCTCCGTGTAGCCCGTCTCGCATCCCGATTCCGAGAGCGGGGGAGTACACCAGATGGAGCCCAGGTGGTAGTCGTCATCGGGGGAGGCGCCCACCGGCGAGGAAACGGCCCACGCGACGCCGAGGGCGAACACGGAGGCGAGAAGGGCGATGACGCCCAGGATGTTCCAGTGACGGCGAGTCAGTGGGAGGCGTGCGGCGGGGGCGCGGCGTCCCTCGGTGTCGTTGCTGGAGTGTTGGGCGGTGGCCATGGGGTTGCTTCCTCGTGCTATCGGTGCGGGGATCAGGAGACGGCGGCGCGGTAGGCCTGCGCGTGGACGCGGGCGGCGCGCTCCCACGTGAACTCGCTCGAGCGCTCGATGGCGGCCCGGCTCAGCTCATCGCGCCGAGAGGGTGCGTCCAGCAGCGCGCTGAGCGCCAGCGCGATCGAATGGGGGTCCGTGTCGCAGTACTCGACGGCGTCTCCGCCGACCTCCGGCAGGGAGGTGAGGCGGGTGGTGAGCGTTGCGGCTCCACAGCTCATGGCCTCGAGAACGGGCAGGCCGAAGCCCTCCGCGATCGAGGGGTAGGCCAGGACGAGGCAGCCCGAGAGGAATCCGGGCAGGTCCGTGAGGGGCAGGTAGCCGGGCCGCAGGACGGTCAGGTGGGAGGGAACCGAGGCCAGCGCCGGCTCGATGTCCTCGTCCCAGCCCTTTCCTCCGGCCAACACGAGCGCGGGGGGATGTGGCCGATCCGACACGGCCTGCACCCAGCCGCGCACCAGGTTTGGCACGTTCTTACGGGGCTCGAGAGTGCCCAGGAAGCCGATGTAGTCGCGGCCATCGAGCCCGAGGCTGGCCTTGACACGCTCGCGCTCGGCGTCGTCCACCGGGTGGAAGATCGCCCGGTCCACCCCGTGGTAGGCGACGTAGAACTGGGAGGCGTCGCCTCCCGCGTACTTGATCGTCTCGTCGCGCGTCGCCTCCGAGGGGACGACGAGCGCGGACGCGCGACGAATGGCGCGGCGGATCGCAAACGTGAAGAAACGCTGCTTGAGGCGAGAATGGGCCTGCGGGTGGGAGAAGAACGTCGCGTCGTGCAAGGTGATGACGACCGGAACGCCCGGGAACTGCGGGGAGGTGTAGTGGGGGGAGTGAAGGACGTCGGGGCGCACCTTTCGGATGAGGGAGGGGAGCCCCGTCTGTTCCCACGCCATGCGTGCCGGGCGTGACTCGAAGCGCGGGGAGATGGGAATGATGCGGGCGGAGGGCAGGCGCGTCGCAAAGTGCTCCGCGTCGCGCTCCTGAACCGCCATCGTGAGATCGACGCCCTGCTGCTCCAGTTCGGGCACGAGGTCATCGACGTAGCGGCCAACACCCCCAAGGTTTGCGGGAATCGCGGTGGCGTCCATCAGGACACGGATTGGGGAGGAGAGGAAGGTGGGCATGAGGGTCCCCCGGGTCGCGGCAACGAATTCTCCTCATTGTAGGACATGATGCGTGCGCGATATCCATCGAGGCTGCCGCGTCCACTATTGTGAGGGCATGAGCCTGCGCGTTGGAATGGTAGTGGAGCAAATGTGGCAGAGCGTGCCCGGAGGGTCGGGGCGCTACATCGTTGAACTCGCCTCGCGCCTGGCCGCCGAGGGGGTCAATCCCGTGGGTGTTGCCGCTCGCCACGGGGGGCGAGCACCTTCCGCCGAGCAGGTTGGCCTCACGATTCCCGTGCTCACCTCTTTCCTGCCTCGCCGCGCCCTGTACGCCGCGTGGGACCGGCTGACCTGGCCGAGCGTGGACCGGATGCTGGGGGTGGAATCGCCGGGCGGAGCCCGCGTTGTCCACGCGACGACCTGGGCGATTCCTCCCACTTCTCTTCCGCTCGTCGTCACCGTCCACGACGTTGCCTTCCTGCGCGAGGCGAGCCACTTCACCGCCCACGGCGCCGCCTACTTCCGCCGCGCCCTCGCGACAACCAGGTGCTGCGCCGACGCCGTCGTCGTCCCCTCGCGCGCCACGGCCGAGGACTGCATCGAGGCCGGGATCGAGGAGGACATCATCACAGTGATTCCCCACGGCCTGACGCACACGCCCGTCACGGGCGAGCAGGTCGATGCCTTCCGCTCGCGCAACGGCCTGACGCGCCCGTACATCCTGTGGGTGGGCACCCGCGAACCGCGCAAGAACCTGCCCACCCTTCTACAGGCCTACCGCGCCCTGGCCCCGACCTCGGAGCTGGACCTCGTTCTCGTTGGACCCGCCGGATGGGGTGAGGACCCCACCGAGGCCGACCTGCCCTCCACCCGCGTCCACGTCCTCGGGCGCTTGGACGATACCGATCTGGCGTGCGCCTACGCCGGTGCCCGAGTCTTCACCTTCCCCTCCATCTGGGAGGGCTTCGGCCTGCCGGTCCTCGAAGCCATGGCCCACGGAACCCCCGTCGTCACGAGCGCCGACACGTGCATGGCGGAGATCACCGGGGATGACGCCGGCCTGCTGGTGCCCGCAACCAGCGCCTCCGCGCTCGCCGCTGCCCTCGAGGCGGCCGCGGGACCCGAGCACGAACGCCTGGCCGCAGCCGGACTGCGGCGCGCCCGGGACTTCACGTGGGAAGCATCGGCCGCGGCCCACGCCCGGCTCTACGAATCGCTGGCGGGTAAGCGATGAGTCACGCCTGCGGAGATGAAGCCCCCGTCGAGGCGGCCGCGTGCGTGCCCCCCGAGCTCGCCAGGCCGAGCGCGCGCGTCGTTCTCGTCAACTGGAAGAACGCGCCCCTGACCTTGAGAGCCGCGCGCTCCATCGCCGTCCAGCTCGCGCCGGGAGACCGACTCGTCCTCGTCGACAACGGCTCGGCAGACGGCTCCCTCGCCGCCATGCGCGCCGAGGTGCCCGGCCTCCTGACGCTCGTGGGAACACGCAGCCCCTGGGGCGGCGCGGCCCAGGATGGGCAGATCGAGGTCGTGGATGCGCGGGAGAACGGCGGATTCGGAGCCGGGGTCATGGCGGGAGCGCGGACGATGACCGAGGACGCCCTCGTCCTGCTCAACAACGACGCCACCGCACGCGACGGGTTCCTCGATGCCCTCCTCGCGCCGCTGCGCGACCCCGACGTGGGTGCCACGACCGCGCTCCTTCTCCTCGCGGGGCGCTATCGGCCCGCGCTCGCGGGGGACGACGAGGCTCTGGTCGGGCCCGACGGACAGCGCTGGGTTCGCCTCAGCGAGGCCGAGGCCGGGGAAGGGATCATCCTGGTGAACTCGACGGGGAACGTGGTGGACGCCTCGGGCAACGGCCAGGACCGCGACTGGCTCACGCCGGCCTCGCACCTGAGCGCATCCCCCGACGTGTTTGGCGTGTGCGGGGGCGCGTGCGCGATCCGGCGCGACGCGTGGGAAGCCGTGGGAGGAATCCGCACGGATCTGTTCATGTACTACGAGGACACGGACCTGTCCTACAAGCTCCGCGAGGCCGGCTACCGGGTGCGATTCGCCTGCCGCGCCATCGCCGATCACGAGCACGCCGCCTCCTCGGACGCGCACTCGCCGATGTTCACGCGGGTCAATGCCCGCAATCGCCTGATCGTCGCCGCCGAGCACGCGCCGTGGGGAGTGCTCGCCCGGGCGTTCGTCAGGTCCCTCGGGCGAGCGGCGAGCACGGGCTTTTCCGGCCCCGCGGCGCGCGGCATCGCTGAGGGCCTGGTGGCGCTCCCGGGAGCGCTGCGCAGGCGGAGCGCCGCACACGCTGTCGGTGCCAGTGAGAACGCCCACTCGCCGGAGGCGCGGCGAGGGCGGGAACGTGAGTAAAGAGACAGCGGTGCCGGGCACCTCGGAGGGCACCCCCATCCGAGTATGGTTCCGTTAGCCGCTAGACTTGCGTCCATGACACAGACGAATCCTCTGGTGCGTAAGGTCGCGAAGGGCACCTCCTACCTCAGGCGGAACGGGGTGCGGATGACCACCGCCCGACTCCTGCAGGGAATGGGCAACCAGATCGCAAACTCCGGCAAGGGCAAAGGCAAGGGCAAGATTCCCCTCGGAATGCTCGTGAAGTTCTCCGACGCCGCAGCGCTGGACTGGGCAAGCGAACCCCACTGGAGGACCAACCCCCGCACCGTTGGCGAGGGCCCCTACACGACGGCCTGGATCATGTCCCCTCCGGGAGAATCCTCCGGCGGGCACCAGAACATCTTTCGTTTCCTGTCCTACCTAGAGGCCGCCGGACACCGGGTCAAGATTTTCCTGTACTGGTCTCAGAAGATTCCCGTGGACGCCGATCGCGTGCGCGAGATGATCGAGCGTTCCAGCGCATACCCGACCCTGAAGGCGAGCTACGCCCTCTACGACCCCGCCGTCGGGGTGGGGGAGGACGTGGATGCCATCTTCGCCACGGGGTGGGAAACCGCCTACCCCGCATACCTGGACCGCTCCCGCGCGCGCCGCTACTACTTCGTCCAGGACTTTGAACCCTCCTTCTACCCCGTGGGGTCGGAGAACCAGCTCGCCGAGAACACCTACCGCTTCGGCTTCGAAGCATTCACCGCCGGCAGGTGGCTGGCCAAGAAGCTCCACGACGAGTACGGGATGAGAACCCATCCCTTCGACTTCGCCTCGGACCTGTCGCTGTATCAGCGCACGAACGACCAGCGCCGCAAGGACATCTTCTTCTACGCTCGGCCGGTCACGATGCGCCGCGGCTTCGAGCTGGGGTGCATGGTCCTGGCCGACGTGAAGAAGCGCCGCCCCGACATCCGCATCCACATGGCCGGATGGGACGTGTCGGACTGGAAGGTGCCCTTCGACTACGTCAACCACGGGGCGATGAAACTCGAGGAGCTGTCGCCGCTGTACAACAGGTGCGCCGCGGCCCTCGTCATGTCGCTCACCAACCTGTCTCTCCTGCCGCTCGAGCTGCTGTCCTGCGGGACGATACCGGTCGTCAACGACGCGCCCAACAACCGCCTCGTGGCCGACAATCCCAACATTGACTACGTGCCGCTGTCCCCCGGGGCGCTCGCGGCTGAGCTTATCCGCATCGTCGACGCCGACGACCAGGTCGAGGCGTCGCGCAGGGCGGCAGCCTCGGTCGAATCGCTCAGCTGGGCGGATTCGGGCAGGCGCTTCGTTGCCGACTTCGAGGAGGCCATGCATGCCTAAGATCCTGGTCGTCGGAGGAAACGGATTCCTCGGCTCGCATCTCGTTGATGCGCTCGCCCGCAACGAGGGAACGTCGATCCGCGCCTTCGACATGTTCGGCAGCGGGACTCACTGGAACGCCACCGGCGTCGAAGCCTTCGACGGGAACTTCCTCAATCACGACGACGTGTCGCGCGCGGTGGCGGGCGTCGACATCGTCGTGCACATGCTCTCCACGACCGACCCGGCCACCGCGGAGAACGACCCCACACTGGACGTTCGCACGAACATCCAGGGAAGCATCGACCTCTTCCAGGCGTGCGTGGATGCCGGGGTCAAGCACGTGTACTTCGCATCCAGCGGGGGCACGATCTACGGTGATCAAGACAAGGTGAGCTACCACGAGGGCGACCCCACGCTGCCGGTGTCCCCCTACGGGATCGGAAAGCTCACCATCGAGAACTACATGCGTTTCTTCGCCCGCAAGTTCGCGCTCAAATCCACCTCGCTGCGCATCTCCAATCCCTACGGAACCAGGCAAAACCCGCACAAGAGGCAGGGCATCATTCCGATCTTCCTGCGCCACGTGCTGGGGGGAGAAGCCCTGACGGTCATGGGTGACGGCAGCATGTTCCGCGACTACATTTACGTGGGCGACTTCGCCTCCATCGTCTCCACCATGATCGAGCGCGGGGCGACCCGCTCGATCTACAACATTGGATCGGGACGAGGAACCAGCGTGAACGACATCGTTGCCTCCATCCGCCGAGTCACCGGGACCGACCCGGAGATTCAGTACGTTCCCACCCCCTCGACCTACGTGCACGGTTCCGTCTTGAACACCGAGCGCGTCAACGAGGAGTTTGGTCCCTTCGAGATGACAACCCTGGATGAGGGAATTGCGAAAACCTGGCAGGAGATTCAAGCACATGGCTACTGAGAACGCGCCCATCGAGGCCAAGGATGCGACCCTGGACGTCAGCGTCGTCATCCTGACGTACAACGGCGAGCAGCACATTGACGAGATCCTCTCCTCGCTGACCAACCAGCGATACGAGGGGACCTACGAGATCCTCGTCATTGACTCCGGATCCACCGACTCCACCCTCGACATCGTCGCCAAGTACCCGTCGGTGCGTCTCCATCAGATCCCGAACAGCGAGTTTGGGCACGGCAAGACCCGCAACCTCGGCGCTCACCTGGCCAAGGGCCGCATCGTCGCCTACCTGACGCACGACGCGACCCCCGCCTCAAACCGTTGGCTGCACGAGATCACCGCGCCCTTCGCCATCTCCGAGCGCATCGTGGCCGTCATGGGCTCGCAGATCCCTCGCCCCGATGCCTTCCCCCTGCTGCGCTACGAGATCAAGGGCGTCTTTGGTGGTTTCGGTCCGGGTTTTGGCACCACGCTGTTCTACGACGATGACTTTATTCAGGACGAGGGCGTGCGCAACGCCGTCACCTTCTACTCCGACGTGAACTCCGCCGCCCGCAAGGACGTGCTCACCGGCGAGGTGCCGTACCGCGACGTGTCCTACGCGGAGGACCAGCTGCTGGGCAGGGACGTCATCGCGGCCGGATACATCAAGGCCTACGCTCCGCGAGCCGCCGTCCTGCACTCGAACGAGATGACCGTTAGCGAGTACGACGATCGCATGTTTGAGGAGACGCAGGGGCTGCGCGAGGTGGGCATTGACGTGGCCATGCCCTCGATCCCCACCGTGATCCGCATGGTGACCACGGGCATTCTCAAGGACGCGCTGCGCCTGGCGCGGGACCGCGAGGTCGGTAAGCGCCGCAAGATCAGCGGCTTCTTCCTCAACCCCGCCTACCACGTCCAGAAGTGGAGGGGCGTGCGCAGGGGCGTTCGTTCCCCGCTGAAACGATATGGCCAGTGAGTCCCTGACGAAGCGGTCGGATATAGTGAGTTGTTATGACTGAAAGCACGCCACGTTCTCCTTCGACGTCGCTCGCCCAGCGGGTTGCGCGCATCGAAGGCGAACCCCTGCGCGAGCTGGGGGACAAGAGCGGCCTGTGGAACGGGACGAAGCGAGCGTTCGCCGACGTGTGGAATCGTCGCGAGCTGCTGCGCCTCCTCGTCAACCGTGAGCTCAAGGCTCGCTACAAGGACTCCAACCTCGGGTTCGTGTGGTCGTTGTTCAAGCCGCTCTCGCAGCTCCTCATCTACTTCATCGTGATCGGCCAGTTCCTGGGTGCCGCCCGGGGAATCCCCTCCTTCGCGATCTTCGTCTTCACCGGCCTGACGGCCTGGGGCTTCTTCCTCGAAGCCGTCACCGGCGGAACGGGGTCGATCGTGGCGAACTCCGGACTCATCAAGAAGGTCTACCTCCCTCGCGAGATATTCCCGCTGTCGACCCTGGGTACCGCCGCAGTCAACTCCGCGATTCAGCTGGTCATCCTGCTCGGCGCGATCGTCGTCACCGGCGCGATACCGTCGCTGCCCCAGCTGGCCTACCTGCCGCTGAGCCTGGTGGTGCTGGTCATCTACGCCACGCTCTTCGCCCTGCTGCTCTCGGCGCTCAACGTCTACATGCGCGACATACAGCACCTGATCGAGGTCATTACCTTCCTGGCCTTTTGGGCATCGCCCATCGTCTACTCCTACAGCTACGTGGAGCGGGCGCTGGCGCAGGGCTACCCCGTCATCCACGAGATATACCTCGGTAATCCCGTGACGCTGGCGATCCTCGGCTTCCAGAAGTCGCTGTGGGCAGCGGGGGCGGATCAGCCCTATCCCTCGCACCTGATGATTCGCCTCGCCGTGGCGGCCATCGTCGGTCTTCTCCTCATCTTTGGGGCGCACCGCATCTTTGCGCGCCTCGAGGGCAACTTCGCTCAGGAGCTGTAATGTCAATGCCCGAAGTCGTCCGCGTGGACAACGTCTCCAAGGTCTTTCAGCTGCACAGGGACACCTCCGTCAAGGATCGCATCCTGCGTTCCTCGGGCAGCCGGGTCAAGGAGTTTCGGGCCCTCGACTCCGTGAGCGTCGATGTGCGGCTGAATGAATCGGTGGGCCTCATGGGGCACAACGGATCGGGCAAGTCGACGCTGCTCAAGATCATGGGATCCATCATTCGGCCCACCTCCGGCCGCGTGACGACCCGCGGGCGCATGGCCGCCCTCCTCGAGCTGGGTGCCGGCTTCCACCAGGACCTGACGGGGCGCGAGAACGTCTTCCTGAACGCCTCGATCCTGGGCATGACGCGGGCGGAAACCGAGGCGTGCTTCGACGAGATCGTCGCGTTTTCGGGGATTGAGCAGTTCATCGACACCCAGGTGAAGTTCTATTCCTCGGGCATGTATGTGCGCCTGGCCTTCGCCGTCGCCGTCCACTCTGACCCGGACGTGCTCCTCGTCGACGAGGTCCTGGCGGTCGGCGACGAGCCCTTCCAACGCAAGTGCATGGACAAGATCCATGAGTTCCAGACCGAGGGACGGGCCATCGTCCTGGTCTCGCACTCGGCGGAACAGGTGGAGTCCGTGTGCACGCGGGGAGTGGTTCTCGATCACGGCAAGCTCGTCTTCGAGGGGTCGACGTCGGACGCGGTGCGCATCCTGCGCGAAGGATTCCAACGTGACGCCCTCGCCGCCCCCGTCCACACGGAGGAGAGCGGCACGATCTCCATCCGCGACATCGCGATGGTGGACGAGGACGGGGCGCCGCTTCGCGTCGCCCGCACGGGGGACACCATTCGCATTCGCATGGATCTGCACGCCTCCAAACGCGTCGAGGGCTGGGTGACGGCCTTCTCCTTGGACACGAACCTGGGCCAAAAGCTCCACTACTACAACTCGCGCAACTCCGGTGCGACGCTGCCGCCCATCGACGGAGACGCGACGGTGATGATCACCGTGCCCACCCTGACCCTGGGGGAGGGCCTGTACCGGATGAACGTCTCCATCGACGACGCGGGCGGGCAGCCCTATGCTCAGCGCGACGGGGCGTGGGACCTCGTCGTGCAGGGCAACGGCATCGGCTCGGGGCCCGTCGCTCTTGATTCCGCGATCGAAGTCGAGGGCTGAGGGGGCCCGGACTGCCGACGCGGGTGCTTCCGATTTCAGATGGCACTTGAGCGAATGCTTGCGCGCCGATCTGCGGCATAATGGGGGCAGTGTCGGGCGCGGGTGCGACCGACGAGACACGACCACGACAGGCCTGCGGGCACACGAAGGAGAAAGACCCATGAAGATCGTCGTCACCGGCGGTGCCGGCTTTATCGGAGCGAACTTCGTTCACACGCTCCTCGAGGACCATCCGGACGTTGACGTCGTCGTCCTGGACAAGTTCACCTACGCGGGCAACCGCGCCTCCCTCACCGACATCCCCGCCGATCAGGCGGCCCGCCTCAGCGTCGTCGAGGGCGACGTCGCGGACGCGGACCTGGTTGACGGCGTGGTTGGCGGCGCGGACGCGGTCGTTCACTTCGCCGCCGAATCCCACAACGACAACTCGCTCCTGGATCCCTCGCCGTTCATTCAGACGAACCTGGTGGGAACCTTCACCCTGCTCGAGGCCGTGCGTCGCCACAAGGTTCGCTTCCACCACATCTCCACGGATGAGGTCTACGGTGACCTCGAGCTGGACGATCCGGCGAAGTTTACGCCCACGACCCCCTACAACCCCTCCTCGCCCTACTCCTCCTCCAAGGCCGGGTCGGATCTCCTGGTGCGCGCGTGGGTGCGTTCCTTCGGAGTGGAGGCGACGATCTCCAACTGCTCCAACAACTACGGTCCCTACCAGCACATCGAGAAGTTCATTCCGCGCATGATCACTAACCGCCTGCGGGGAGTGCGTCCGCGCCTGTACGGCGACGGCCTGAATGTGCGCGACTGGATCCACGTGCGCGATCACAACACGGCCGTGTGGGAGATCCTCATGCGCGGACGGATCGGCGAGACCTACCTGATCGGCGCAAACGGTGAGACCAACAACCGCGACGTCGTCGCGATCCTGAACGAGCTCATGGGCTACCCGGCGGACGACTTCGACCACGTCACCGATCGCCCCGGACACGACCTGCGTTACGCGATCGACAATTCCAAGCTCGTGACCGAGCTCGGTTGGGAGCCCCGCTTCACCAACTTCCGTGACGGCCTGGCCGACACGATCGCCTGGTACACGGACAACGAGGCCTGGTGGGCGCCCCTGAAGGAGGCCGTCGAAGCCAAGTACGCCGCCGAGGGGCACTGAGTCATTGGCTGAGGTGAGCCGAGACGGGGGTGGGCCTCGTCCCCGCGTCACCGTCCTCATGGCCACCTACAACGGAATGGCCGAGGGCGGGGCGTGGCTCGACGAACAGGTAGACTCCGTGCTCGCGCAGACGGGCGTGGAGGTCCGCCTCGTTGTGTCCGACGACGCGTCAAGTGACGGGACGCGTGCACACCTGGAGGCGCGCGCCGCTGTCGACCCTCGGATCTCGGTTCTGCCCCAGCGCGAAGGCAAGCCGGGGGTCACGGGTAACTTCCTGCACCTGTTTACCACCCACGTTCCCGACGGCTCCTTTGTTGCCTTCACGGACCAGGACGACGTGTGGCACCGGGACAAACTGTCCGGGCAGCTGGCTCTCATGCGCGCCGAAGGGGCCTGCGTGGTGTCCTCCAATGTCACCGCCTTCGAGAGCCTACCGGGCGGGGCGGTAGGTGAGCGTCGCCTCATTCGCAAATCTCAGCCGCAGCGCGCGTGGGACTTCCTGTTTGAGGCCGCGGGACCGGGGTCGACCTACCTCTTCTCTCCCGACGCCCACGCGGCTCTCGTCGAGGCGGTCTCACGCCTGGACTACAGCGAGATCGGCGTTCACGACTGGTACCTGTACGCGCTCGCGCGCGCGCGCGGCCTGCCGTGGGTGATCGGCGAGGAACCGACGCTGGAGTACCGCCAGCACGGCGGCAACGTGCAGGGAGCGAACTCTGGCGCGGGCGCACGCGATGCTCGCATGGCCAAGCTGCGCAACGGCTTCTATCGCAGGCAGTTCATCCTGACGGCGCGGGCCGCCCTCGCGGTGGGCACTTTTGAACCCCGTCGACGCCGCGAGTTGGAGGCAATCCTCGGCGAGCTCGAGGACCAGGGGCTGGCGGCGAGGCTGCGCTTTAGCATGCGCTGGCCACATATCAGGCGCGACCGCGTGGAGGGCATCAAGCTCGCCGCCGCGCGCGTCCTGGGAGTCTGGTAGCTAGCGCCGATACGCCACCAGGCCCGCGTCAACCGCCTCGGAGCGGAGGATCTGGGTCAGAGAATGAGGCGGGGTCGTGCGCGGGTCGATGATGACGACGGAGCGGCCGGCCATCCACTGGTCCAGGACCTGCCCCACGCCCGTGCGCTGGTCCCACAGGAGCGCGACGCGATCGCCCACGATGGGTCCCTGCTGGCGAAGCCCGGCCAGCGCCTCGTCCCTGACGGCGCCCAGGATGGGGGGAGTGTCCACGATGAGAACGTCGGGTTGCATCGCAATCTCCGCGAGAGCGTCCAAGGCGCCGCCGAGCGGGCCCTCCCACGAGAACGACAGGTAGGCGGCCGGTTGAGCCAAGACGTGCGCGCCGGCCTCGAGCGCATGCGCGGCCTCGGACCCGAGATCATTCGAGACGAAGACGTCCCCGGGGAGGGGGCGACGCGTCTCGAGCATCTCCCACGACACCGACCGAGCGGCGACCTGCCACAGGATGTCCTGCCACGGTTGCAGGGAGGTGTAGAGCCGCGCGGGCGTGATCTCACCCGAGCCGAAAAGGTCGGTGGCAAGCTCGTTTGTCAGGTAGTTTGCTATCTTTGCGAGCCATCGGGCGACCACGGGGCCACCCAGTTCGACGCGTTCGTTCCCGTACTGCGTGAGAGTCGGGCCTGACCAGCCGTTAACGACCTCCACACAGTCGGTGAGGCTCGTCATAGTTTTTGCCGGATTCTCTTTCATGCTTTCAAGTATATCGAAGGTCCTAGACCAACCAAGTACCTAGTAACTGTGAAGTATGTGGGGGACTGCATTGTTTTACCGCTGGGTCAAGTGGAACGGGAAAGGTCTCAATATCGCGAAAGCGCTTGACTTCCGACAACGACACGCGTGTAATTCTCGTATTGATCGATTCGTTATAAGGAGGCCTCGCGATGTGGAGCATCTTCGGTGACGGACCCCTCGAGTGGTCCGAGGACGCCGACGCGGCGCTGTACGCGCGCATTGACGGACCTCTTGCCTGGCAGCAGCACGCGCTGTGCGCCCAAACGGATCCCGAGGCCTTCTTCCCCGAAAAGGGCGGCTCCACGCGCGAAGCGAAGGCCGTGTGTCAGGCCTGCCAGGTTCGCGAGGAGTGCCTCGAGTACGCCCTCGCCAACGACGAGCGCTTCGGCATCTGGGGTGGCATGTCCGAACGCGAGAGGCGGCGCCTGCGCCGTATGGCCGGTTGAGCTCCCTCCAGCGCACGGTCGGAGCGATCCTCGTCACTCGGGGAGACTCGCCGCTCATCCAATCCGTCCTGAGGGCCATCGACGAGCAAACGGTGGTGCCTCACTCCGTGACCGTCGTCGATGTCGCTGGACGGCACGTGACCCCATTTCCTGCGGAACGCCTTCCCGAGGGTGCTGACATTGTTCGCGTGGGGCGCGCACGCAACCTCGGCGACGCCATCCGCCGGGCGCAGTCCCAGGGGGGCGCCTTCGCCTCTCACCAGTGGTGGTGGATCCTCCACGATGACTGCGCGCCCGAACCCGGGTGCCTCGGCGAACTCACCCGCGCGGCATCCGTCGGAAAGACCGTCGCGGCCGTCGGTGTCAAGCAGCTCAGCTGGGATGGGCGTCGGCTCCTTGAGCTGGGAATCTTCGCCACCGCCAGCGCGCGCAGACTCGAACGCGTCGGCGAAGGCGACATCGACCAGGGCCAGCACGACGGCACCTGCGACGTTCTCGGGGTCGGCACTGCCGGGCTCCTCCTGCGCGCCGACGCGTACGAGGCCGTCGGCGGATTCGATCCCGCCCTCGGTCCCTTCGGAGACGGCCTCGACATGGGGCGCCGCCTCCACCTCGCGGGATACCGCGTGATCGTAGCCCCCCGTGCGCGCGTGCGCCACGCCCGCGCTTCGCTGCACGCGGTGGCCGACCCCGCCGGCGCTTCCCCGCTCGCCGCGTCGGGATCCCCCGAGGGATCCCGGGAATCGAGCGGCGATGCCTGCGACGAAGACGCCTCTTTCCGCAGGCGACGCTACGCCCAGCTCTACAACTGGTGCAAGGCGGTGCCGCTCCTCGCGCTTCCGTTCCTCGCCCTGTGGCTCCTCGTGTGGACCCCCGCCCGCGCAATCGGACGGATCACGACGGGGCGAGCGGCCCTGGCTCTGCCGGAACTCGGAGCACTCGCCTCGCTCATCGGCGCCACACCGCGTCTCCTGCTCGGACGGGCGCGCGCCGCCAAGTCACGCGTCGTTCCGCGTTCCTCCCTCCGCGCGCTCGAAGAGGCCCCCTCGGCGCTGCGCACCGAACCCGCGCGAGCAGAAGAAGACGAGAGCGGGGAGCGCATCGACCCCCTCGTCCTCGCCTCGGTGTGGCGCTACAGGATCCGGTCGGCCTCCACTCTCGCCGCCGTGCTGATCGGCACGTCCCTCGTCGCGATCCTGCAGTGGTGGGGGGCGCACCTCGGACTCGTTGGGGGAGCGTGGGTCTCCCTGCCAACGTCCTGGACAGAGCTGTGGAGTGCCGCCTGGTCCGGCTGGATCCCCGGCGGTGACGGCCACGCGGGTGGGGCCGATCCCATGACCATCCTCCTGGCCATCCTCAGTGCACCACTGGCACCGCTAGGCGTGACCCCCGGAGCGACGGCAACGTTCCTGCTCGTCGCCTCCTCGCCCATCGCCGCCCTGGCCGCATGGGTCCCGACACGCTCTCTCACCGCGTCCCTGCGCACGCGCGCCCTCTTCACCCTCGCCTGGTCGTTCGCGCCCCCGCTCATGCTGAGCGGGACCCACGGCGTTCTCGCGGGAACGCTCGTCCACGCCGCGATGCCGATCGCCGCAGCCTACTGCCTGCGTGCCCCCGCCCCGCTCCTCGTCGACGGTGCCGCGGGAGTGGTGCCCGCCCCGACTCGGCCCAGGGGCATCATTGCGGGCTGCGCCTCGCTGGCCGTTCTTGTGCTCGCGTGCTGCGCCCCGTGGACCCTGATCCTCGCCGCCACCGCGTTGGCACTGCGCTCCTGGCGCCGCCTCCTAGTCGCTCTCCCCGCGGCCGTCGTCCTCGCTCCGACGCTCGTCTCGATCCTCGCCCACCCCATCTCTTGGCCCGCTCTGACCTCCACCGCCGGGGGAGTGCACGCCTACACCCGCGCGCCCTCCTGGCTCGCACTGCTCTCGCTTCCCGCCGCCCCGGCATCCGCCCTCGAAGGCATCGCGCTCGGCCTCATCGGCGGGGCGGTACTCCTCGCCGCGACCGCGTCCCTTGCGATCACTCGCTCCCGCTCTGCCCTCACCGCCTCCTGCGGGGCCGCGCTCGCCGCCGCTATCGGCTGGTGCTTCTCGCACGTGGGTGTCGGCTTGCACGGTTCCCTCGTCGCTTCGGCGTGGACCTCGCCCTTCTTCTCCCTGTCCTTCCTCGCCCTCCTCGGCGTGGCGGCTCGTCTCGCCATCCCGTCCAACGCCCGGGCCCACAGTGGAGGAATGGAACGCGCGTGGGATGCGAGCCGTCCCCTGATTCTTCGAGCCAGCGCTGCCGTGGCGCTGTTCGCTCTCCTCGGCTCCGGCGGCGTCGCTGCGGCATCCGCGCTCGGCGTGCGCGTCGATGCCTCGTCCCTCCCGACCTACGCCCTGTCCCAGCGCGAAACCGTCTCTGTCATGTCCTCGCCCATCGTCTCCGCCGTCGCGTCGCAGGCACAGCGTCACCAGCGCGCCGGACGCATCCTCGTCCTCGATGGCGACCCGAATAGCGGCACCGTCAACGCGATGCTGTGGCGCGGAGCGGGCGTGAGCCTCACCGATTCTTCTCCCGCGTCCCGGGCCCGGAGCCTCGGGCAGGCACGAGCGGGGGCCACCAGCGGGGTGCTCAGTGATCCTGCCACGGCGTCCCTCGCCCAGGCCGCCTACACGCTGGTCGTCTATCCCGACGACGCCACCGTGCAGCAGCTGGCCGCCCACGACGTGGACACCATCCTCGTCCCGCTCGGCGCGTCCGGAGCGACAGCCCTGGCGGACGGACTCGACCGGGCCTCCGGGCTGGAGAAGGTGGGGCAGACGACCTCCGGGACAGTCTGGCGCGTCCGCCCCGACGGTATCCCTCCCTCGCGGGTCAGGATCGACTCCGCGGGTGGCGGACACACCGTCGTGGGGTCCTCACAGCTCGCGGTCGACGGCGAGGTGAACGCGGCGGGCACGCTCATCCTGGCGGAACGGGCGGACTCCGGATGGCATGCCTCGGTCGACGGCGTTGAACTCGCGCCCACCGAGGCGCCCGGAGGGTGGGCACAGGCATTCGACATGCCCACTGCGGGAAGCCTGAGCGTCGCCTACCGCGCGTGGTGGATCCTCCCGTGGCGCATCGGAGCCGGCATCTGCCTTATCGTGGCCGCTGCCAGCGCCCTATCCGTGAGGAGGTCGCAATGATCGCGCCCAGGATCCGTACCCTGACGTGCGGCGTCGGTGCCGGATGCGCCCTCGCACTCCTCGCATCAGCATCCCTGTGGGTCAGCCCCGCCCCATCGGACGTGGCGGGCACGGCGCTCAGCGCCCACCCTTCCCAGATACAGCTCGCCTGCCCGGCCGGAATCGTGGACCCCTTCGACACGAGCAACGTCGCCGCCGCTACCGCCTGGACCTCCACATCGGCGGTACCCGTGAGCCCCGCGCCGACGCTGGTGACCGGCGAAGCTGGCGTCATCCCGTCCGCCCTCAGCATCGCCGGACAAGGAGGCGGTGAGCTGGCCGGACTCAGCGCGGTCGGCTGCGCCGCCCCCCGAACCTCCCAGTGGATCGCCACCGGCGCAACCACCTCCGGAGCCGACATCGTCCTCCTCCTGTCCAATCCCGGCCCCACCGCCTCCGTTGTCAGCGTCGACGGCTTCGGCGCATCCGGACGCCTCAACACCGCGCCGCGGCAGGTCACCGTCCCGGCAGGCTCCACGGCCTCCGTCCTCCTCGCGGGCTGGTTCCCCGACGAGAGCGCCCTTGCCGTGCACGTGCAAGCCGATGGGGGAGGAGTCGCCGCGTGGGCGCAGGCGTCCCTCATGAACGGAGAGATCCCCCAGGGAACGACCCTCGCCTCGGCGAGCGTGCCTGCTGCCAGCCACACCATCCTCGGGATCGACCCGCGCGGGACATCGCTGCTGCGCCTCGTCTCTCCATCCGGCGACGCTCGTGTGCGCGTGTGGGTCGCCGATTCCTCAGGCGTACACCCGCTGCCCGGAGGAGAGGCCACGGTCGCCGAGGGAACCACCCTCGACATGCCGCTCGACGGCGCCTCGAACGACTCCGCTCCCATTGCTCTTCTCGTCACCGCCGATCAGGACGTGGTCGCCCACACGACCACGATCACGCTCGGAGCGCCCTGGGCCGAGCGCGCGAGCGCCTGGATCATGCGGGCCAACGCCACGCCGACAACCCCACTGACGGAGGCTGCCATCCCCGGCCGCAAGCAGCTGCAGGACGCGGCAACGAGCGTGCTGTCCTCTGCCCCGATCCGCGACACCTCGCTCGCCACCGAGTCGGGAGTCACAGCCGTGCGCGCCCACCTGCTCCTCTACGTGCCCGCCCAGGCAACGGGAAGCACGCCCCAGCCGCAGAGCCCCGACCCTCAGTCGGGTACACCGACTCCGGTCCCCACCCCCGACATCTGGTCATCCCCCTCCCCGACGCGACCGCAGTCCGACCCCGCGCAGGACCCGCAGTCCTCCGGCACCTCGCCCTCCACCCCCGGGGCCGTCGCCGTACGAATAGGGGAGCGCACCGTCTACGTTGCGCCGGGGATCCCCACCCTCGTGGAGGCTCCCGACGCGGCGGGACACATCCTCGCGCAGTCGCCCATCCACGCCGCCATCGTCGTGTCGGCGGACACGGCAGTCGGCACCATGAGCACCACGTGGAACGTCGGAACCGAGGGAATCAGTGCCGTCACGGGCGACATTCGACTCACGAACTGAGGGGCCGCCTCACGCCAGCGCGTCGTCGATCTCATCCGGCGGCAGCGCCAGGATGTGGCTGATCCTCTCGACGAGAACCCGCCGGGTCGTGGCGGCGACCTCCTCGGCGGGACAACGCTGCACGATCGGCAGCCGATAGACCACGATCCGGTCCCGCAACGCGCGGCGCCGATCCGCGGGGAAGACCCGGGCTACGACCACGTTGTGTGGCTCCCACGGCGCGGGATCCGACGGGGGCACATCCTCGACCGCAAACTCGATCGTCGCGACCTGGGGCCAGCGACGAATCAGGTCGGAAACCAGTTCTTTGACCAGCAGATCGAAGTCCTCGCGCCGCGTCCGCCATGCGGGCGTCCCCGGGAAAAAGAGGGGACCGCGCGGCCCGCGACCGTGACGGTTGCGGCTCGAGAGGTGACGGCGCTTGGACAACACCCCCTCAGAGTATGCCGAGCGTGCGCCGGAGCGCGCGATGCGGGCACAGAGTGTCGTACTCTTAGGGGCGTGATTGCCCAACGACACTGCTCCAAACCCGGCTGCTCAACGGCTGCCGTCGCGACTCTGACCTACGACTACAAGGACTCCACGGTCGTCGTCGGCCCGCTGTCCACCGTGGCCGACCCGAACTCCTACGACCTGTGCGACGAACACGCCCAACACCTCACGGCGCCCCTCGGCTGGCAGGTCGTGCGCCTGGCCACCAACTTCGAGCCGGCTCCCCCTTCGGGCGACGACCTTGCCGCCCTCGTCGATGCCGTGCGTCGGGTCGCGCAGGAAGCCCAGGAAACTCCCGACCCGAGCGCGCAGACCCGCAGGGCAGAAGCCGGACCTTTCGGCGCGGCTCACTCCGTGGGCGCACCCGACACCTCCAGTCCCCTGGACCCGTCGAGCCCATACGCGCGTCGGCGTGCCCAGTTCACGGTTGTCAGCGGCACAGACGAGGCTGGCGAGTAGGGCCTACAGTCCGAAACGAGGCTGCGTCGCCTCGTGGAAACGAGCCTTGCCCTTGGCTCGGCGCTGCGCCTCCCTCTCCCACTCCCGGTCGCGGCGCGCGACCATCACGGCGGCAATCACAATCTCCGGGTGCAGGCCCGCGGGCAGAGGAGTTTGGACGCGACGCGAGAGACGGTCGGCCAGCTGGAGTGCCACCTGAGAGCGCACCTCGGCGGTGAGCTGACGATTCGTGGTGAGGAAGGCGCGAGCCTCGGCCGCGAGAGCTTCGTCGAGCGGAAGGATCGTGGCCGTGCGCCCCCACTCCTCGAGCCCCGGCGGCATGACGAGCGGAGGATAGAACACGGACGGTCCCTGCGAGAGCACCATTGTTCCCGCCGCCATGTCCCCGAGGCGCTTGCCTTTCTTGCTTATCAAGACGGCGAAGAATGCGACGCCACCCATGGTGAGCCAGCACTCCAAGATGCCCGCCGACACGCGCACCGCGCTGTGACGCGCGGTGATTCGGCCGCCGTCGTCGCGGACGACCCTCAGGTTGAACGCCCACTTGCCCAGGGATTGCCCGCGGGTCGCCATCTCGACGGCCAGGGGGACGAAGAACATACACGAGGCGAAAACACCGGTGATGAAGACGCGGGCGAGGGACGAGGAGGCGTGCCAGGTCCGCGATGCGATCATGATGATGATAATGGCACCCCAGAAGTAGACGGTGCCATCGATGACGGCCGCAGCCAGACGTTCGGCGGGAGAGGCCGGAGTCACGTCCAGGACCACCGCCTCGCCGGTGCGAACGTAATCGTCTTGAATGAGGCTCGTTTGACTGCGTGGTGCGCTCATGTATGACACGCTAGTCCAATGGACATCGACGTGCTGCGGGTAAGCGGAAAAGCGGAGTGGAAGAGACTCGACGAGCTCACGCGCACGAGAAACCTGAGCGGCGAGGAAATCGACGAGCTGGACCGACTCTACAGGTCGGCAACCACCGATCTGGCGCGCGTGCGCACATCCAGCCCCGACCCCGACGTGATCGCGGACCTGTCCCGTACCCTGTCCGCGGCGCGTGGGCGCCTCGCCGGAACGGGTGGCCTCACCGGCGCCGCGATCGCTCGGTTCTTCCGTGTTTCCCTGCCTCTGACCCTGTATCAGATTCGGTGGGGGACCCTGGCCGTCACGGCCGTGTTCGTCGTGCTTGGTGCCATCCAAGCCCACTACCTCATGACCACGCCCGACGCGATGAATGAGCTGGGAACGCCCGAGCAGCTGCGCAACTACGCTCATAGCTCCTTCGTGGAGTACTACCACCAGGACACGCACGCCGAGTTTGGGCTCTCCGTGTGGGCGAATAACGCCTGGATTGCGCTGCAGGCCGTGGCCACGGGGATCACGGGTGTGTATCCCCTCATGATCCTGTGGCGCAACGCGACGGCGATCGGCGACGCGGCGGGCATCGTCATCACCTACGGTGGTCCCTGGCACTTCTTCCGCTTCATCCTGCCTCACGGTCTGCCCGAACTCACGGCGGTGTTCATCTCGGTTGCCGCCGGTCTTAGAGTCTTCTGGGCTCTCCTCGTTCCCGGCGCGGCGACGCGCTTCCAGGCCGTCGGAGTTGCCGCCCGCTCGTCAATGACCGCAGCGGTTGGCTGCGCGATTCTCCTCGCCGGATCGGGCGTCCTGGAGGGCTTTGTGACGCCCTCCCAGCTTCCCGACGCCGTCAAGATCTCCCTGGGGGTCACCATGACGGCAGCCGTGTGGGCCTACACGCTGATCCTCGGCCGACGGGCACACGCCGCGGGGGAGAACGCGGACGTGGGAGTCGACTCCGGCTACTATCAGCCGGTCGCCGGCTGATCGAGCCGCGCCGGTGGCGGCTACAGGCGCCCGCTCTTCTTCAGCTCAATGTAACGGTCGGCGGTGCGCGCGGGCAACAGTCCGGCCGATGCGCGCACAGTGAGCGCCCCGGTCATTCGCACATCGGACGCACCCGCGTCATCGGAGCGCTCCGCGAGAGCCGCCGACGCGGCCAGGAAGACCTCCTCGGCGTTGTCGCGGCCCTGCCGCGCGCGCAGCTCGTCGGGGTCGCTCGCCGAGGCCACGAGAACCGTGTGGCGCTCGCACAGGCGGGCCAAGGAATCGGTGAAGTCCGTGTCCATGCCCGCGGGTGGGATCTTCGTGATGACCACGACGAAGGCCGAGTGGTGAACCGTTTGCTCGATGGCGCCAACCGCCTGCGACCAGTCGGTGACGTCCAGGCGCGGGGAGATGTCCATGAAAGCGCGGGCGAGCGTCTCGATGACCTTCGCGCCGCGCACGCCCGAGACGCGCGCCCGCACCTGCGAGTCGAGAGCGAGCACGTGCACCTTGTCGCCCGCACGGTCGGCCAGAGCAGCCAGGAGGAGGGCGGTTTCGATGGAGGAATCCAAACGAGGGGCACGTCCGAGCGCGATGGAGTCAACCTCCTCGTGCTCGGGGGCGCCCAGGAGCGCCGAGGAGGCGCGTCCGCAATCGACGACGATGAGGACGTGACGGTCGCGTTCGGGGCGCCACTGGCGCACCATGAGCTCGGTTGAGCGAGCGGAGGCCCGCCAGTCGATGTCGCGGGGGTCGTCACCGATGACGTAGGCGCGCAACGAGTCGAACTCGGTTCCCGCGCCTCGCAACGTGGTGGGAGTGGTCCCCTCGAGCTCGTGTAGGCGCGCGAGGCGCGAGGGCAGGAGGACCCTGGCCTTGAACTCAGGGAGCGCTGAGAGGCTCACCGGTGCCTCGAAGGATACCTGACGGGCTCCCAGATGCAGTGGCCCCCATGAGCGGATGGTGACCATGTCGGCGTGGCGGGTTCCTCGCCTTGTGGGGGACAGTGTCGTCGAGACTCGCTCGGAGTGCCCGGGGCGCAGCCGGATCCTGTGGCGAGAAGGGGCCGGGCGCAGCGACGGCGGCCAGGCGTCACGCACATCAAGGAGCATGTGGCGCTTGGTCGTGTTGGTCAGGCGCACGGTGGCCTCGGTGCTCTGGTCGGCGCGGATCGGCCCCGACACTTCGCGGCTGAGGCGCAGGGACCGCGGGGAGGGCGCTCCGAGTACGTCGAGGAGGCACACGGCGACGACGACGCCAAACCACGCCCACGCGAAGGCGCGCGAGGGGGCGAAGGCCAGGGGGACAAGACCGAACAAGACGAGGAGCGCGCTGCGCGCCGAGATAGCCACGGGTGGGTGCCTCAGCGAGGAACGGGGGTTGCGGCGAGCACCCCTGTGATGACGTCGACCGCCGTGACCCCTTCGAGGTTGGCCTCCGCGCGCAGGCCCAGGCGGTGCGCGAGCGTGACGGGAGCCATCGTCTTGACGTCGTCGGGGGTGACGAAGCCTCGTCCCTGAAGGAACGCCCATACGCGCGACGTGCGCAGCAGCGCGGTCGCGCCTCGGGGAGACACGCCCAGGCGGACCGCGGGCGACATGCGAGTTGCTCGGCACAGGTCAACGAGGTACCCCACGACCGCGGGGGACACCTCGACGCGGGAGGCGGCCCGGTGGGCGGCGTGAATGTCGGCGGCCCCCGCCACGGGCTCAATTCCGGCCTCGGACAGCGACATGGGATTGAAACCGGCCTGGTGTCGGGCGATGATGTTGATCTCGGCGTCGCGATCGGGAAGGGGCAGCTCAAGCTTGACCAGGAAGCGGTCGAGCTGGGCCTCGGGCAGGGGGTAGGTGCCCTCGTACTCGATGGGGTTCTGCGTGGCGATGACCATGAACGGATCGGGCAGCTGGCGCGTCAGGCCATCGATGGATACCGTGTGCTCCTCCATGGACTCAAGCAGGGCGGACTGGGTTTTGGGGGGCGTGCGGTTGATTTCGTCGGCGAGCAGGAGGTTGGTGAACACGGGGCCCTCGCGGAAGACGAACTCCGAGCGTCCCGCGTCCCACACCATGGAGCCGGTGATGTCGGCGGGCATGAGGTCCGGAGTGAACTGGATGCGCGCCATGTCGACGTCGAGGGCGCGAGCCAGGGTGCGCACCAGCAGGGTCTTGGCGACGCCGGGAACACCCTCGAGGAGGGCGTGCCCCTGGGCGACGAGCGCGACGATCAATCCCGAGATCGCCGCCTCCTGTCCGACCACGGCCTTGCCGATCTCAGCCTTCAACGCGAGGAGGGCCTCCTGCGTGCGCACCTCGTCCTGGTCCAGTGAACGCCCTGTCCATCCTTCGCCCGTGGGGGCCGCGAACGAGGCGGGGGAGGCCTGGGGGGCGCCCCCGGCCTGGAGGGGAGCGGCCTGGGGCGCGTAGGAGTTGGGAGGCGCCATCGGCGCCGGGCCGGGCTGGGGGAGGCCTTCCGGCGCGGGGCCGGGAATCGGGTTAGTCATGACGGATCTCCTTCTCGAGAGAGTCGAGGTCGTTGGCAAGGCGGACGAGTTCAGCTTCGGAGGTGGGAGGCGGCCCCCACAGGAGTGCGGTCGAGCGGGAGGCGGGCAAGCCTTGCCGCTCGATTGCGCCGATGAGAGTCTCACGGTCGCTCGTGTGAGCAACCCCCAGCGAGGTGGCGATTCGCGAGGCCGCGGCGCTGCGCAACGCTCTGGCGGCATGATCGTAGGCGCGCCGCGAACGCATCAGGCGAGCCTTGCCGATGAGGGTCTCGGATGCGGGAACCTCCACGGGAAGGCGCTCCGGAGTCAACGGCCCCAAGCGCCTGCCGCGTGCCGCGGCTGCCAGGAGGCCGGCGCCAATCATCATGAGGAAAGCGGGCGCGATGTAGGGGGACTGGGCGATGTTCTGATCCACGTCGGTCAGCTTGTCGGACTCCGTGGGCGAGTACCACGCAACCTTTGGGGTCCGGCCGATCGCGTTGATGGCGAGGGCCGCGTTTCCCTCGTCCGTGATGCTACGGTTGCGCAGGCGTACGGAGTCGGGAATGAGCGCGCGGAAGCGTCCCGGCTCGGAGCGTTCGGCGTAGGCGTAGGAACTGTCGTCGATGGGGAAACAGAGCTCCCACTGCGAGGACGTTCCGGAGACCACATAGTCCGAGGTTGTCAGGGAGTGCGCCTTCTGGGCAGCCTGCGAGGAGCAATTGGCGCCGGTGGTGCGGGAGCTCTTCCACGTCCTGGTCCCTCGCAGACCGTCCATGTACGGGGCGAAGGAACCGTACGCCTCCTCCAAGCCGACATAGACGACGTTGGCGCGTGTTTCGAGTGCGGTGGCCACCTCGTTACTCATGCGGGACGGAAAGATGACGACCAGCGTCGTGTTGTCGTCCACCGATGCGGCCTGGGAAACCGACACCTCGCGAACGGACACCCCGTGGTCGCGCAGGACCTGGGCCAGCGCCCGGGCACCGTCCACGCCCTTGTTGCGGATCCCCACGGGCGCATCGTCGTATCCCGCTTTAGGAAACAGGGCGATGGCGACGAGGATGATCATCGTAAACGCGACGAGGAGAAGGCCGGGGCGTGCCGCCGAGAAGCGCTCCCTGCTCGTCGGAGTGACGACGGCGATCTGTGTGGCTTTCATGACCGCTCCTTCGCCCGGGCGCAGGCCGGCAGTAGCTGGCGCGTGAAGGAACGCAATGCCTCAACCTGGTCCCGCGTCATCGAGGAGTGGCCGTAACGCACGGCGTCGAACTCTCGCGCGTGCTGCGCGAGTTCGGCCCCCATATCGGGGACGACTCGGGTCGCCGCGCGGGCGGCCTCATGGGCGGTCAAGCCGGGCGTGGATGAGACCACTTCGTGTTCGTCCAGGCCCAGGACCATGAGGCGATACGCCCACACGTACGCAAGGCTCCAATCCTGTGCGGCAACGGCTTGGTCGAATGCCTCCGTGGCCTGCGGAAGGCTTGCCTCCTCCTCAAACACCGTGCGCGAGGCCTTCCTCGCGAGGCGAATCGGGTTGAGAATGAGAGCGATGATGACTCCCGCGATTGCGATGATTGCAATGATCATCAGGATCAGCGAGATAGGCGGGGCGCCCTGCCCCTTCCAGCTCAGAGCCTCCGTGAACCAGCGAATGATCGCTTCGACGAAGCGCACGATGGGGCTGGGAGCCTCCGAGTACTCGACGCGGGAGAGCTCTTTGAGCAGCCAGTCGCGCGCCTCTTCCTCGTCCGGGGTGAGCGGGGCTTCGCAGGCAAGCACGGCGATCACTGTTGGTTACTTGCCTGGGCCAATACGCTCGCGAAGTTCTCCTTGCGGATGCGCAGGTCGGCGTAGATGAGCGTCTCGTAGGTGGAGGTGATGGGGGTGACCATGCCGGCGGCGAGGATCGTCAGCGCCGAAAAGATCGCGAGGAGGAGCGGCGAGGATCCCACGCCTCCGCCCGTGGTGGTAAAGGCCAGGACCACGGTGATAGCACCAATGACCAGGCCGATGAGGCCGCCTATCGCGCCCGTCACCATCGAGATGAGAAGCATTCGTCCGAGCGTGGACCAGAAGGCTCCGTCGGTCAGAGCCCACGAACGCTTCAGAGACGTCACGGGACCCGCCTCCTCGAGAACGGCACAGATCGGCGCGAACTGGAGTTTGATGTTCAGGAACACGATGAGGGCGAACACCGGCAGCAACAGGAGGGCCATTCCGCCCAACGCGGGGGCGAGGGAATCGGAGGCCGACAGCGAGTAGATGATCCCGATTGTCGCAACCAACCACAGAAGGATCGGCCCGGTCACGATGAAGCCGGACAGGAAGAGCGTCCCGATCAGGGAGCCGAGCCGGGACATCGTCATCGACCACGCCTGTCCGATCGTGAGCTTGTTCCCGATCATCAGCTGCGAGACGGCCGCGGCCAGGACCCCCACGAGGATCGTCGTGCCCACGAACGTGGCCAGCGTGCGCACGCCGCTGCCCCCGAGCATCGTCAGGAGCTGCATGACTTCGGCTTCGCTCCTGCTGGTTGCTGCCTGGGGGTCGGAGAAGCCGGTCGTCGACTGAAGACCGAGGAAGGGCAGGTACGTCGTGACGGCACTAATCAGCGAGACGATGCTCATCACCGCGAAGGTAAAGCCGAAGAGCACGGTCGGGTTTGTGCGCAGCGCCTGGAAGGAGCCGCTAAAGAGGTCGGCGAGGCCGAGAGGACGCAGCGGGATAATGCCGGGTTTGGCAGCCCAACCCCACTGGTTGGTGGCGCTATAGCCCGAGGCGCCGGGCTGCGCACCATATCCGGGCAGAGCGCCGTAACCGGGCTGGGCGCCATATCCTGGCTGGGCGCCCCCGGGAGTCCCCTGTGGTCCGGGTCCGCTCGCTCCGCCCGCCTGAGGAGTCCACCCCTGGTAGGGGTTGGATGGGTCGGGAGAAGTCCACGGGGAACTCATTGATGCCTCCAATAGGTGATATTTCTACTGTGTTAATCCTGCCATACGAGGCCAGCGCGCGAAACCTCGTTCCGGTGAGGAAAATCGCCGCGACCGCGCGAGTCGCCTGCGTCCGTGACGAATTCGTGACACTATCGTGACATGAGTTCGCGCATTCTCGTCGTCGACGATGACCTCGCCCTGGCTGAGATGATCGGCATCGTCCTCCAGAACGAGGGGTTTCGAGTCGTCTTCTGCGGCGACGGTTCCCAGGCGTTGGCTCAGTTTCAGGAGCACCATCCCGACCTGGTCCTGTTGGACGTCATGCTTCCCGGAATGGACGGCTTCGACGTGTGCCGGGCCATCCGGCACGTCTCGGATGTGCCGATCGTTATGTTGACCGCTCGTTCCGATACCTCCGACGTCGTCACCGGCCTCGAGGCGGGAGCCGATGACTACGTCCCCAAGCCCTTCAAACCCAAGGAACTGGTGGCCCGCGTCCGTGCGCGGCTGCGCGGCAGAGACGACAACCAGGCCGACGAGGGCCTCACCCTGCAGGACCTGTCGATCGACGTCGCAGGGCACGTCGTCCAGCGTGACGGCCACGTCATCGCGCTCACACCCCTGGAGTTTGATCTCCTCGTCACCCTCGCGCGCGCGCCGTGGAAGGTCTTTTCCCGCGAGGAGCTTCTCGAGCAGGTGTGGGGCTACCGGCACGCCGCCGACACGAGGCTCGTCAACGTTCACGTCCAGCGCCTGCGCTCGAAGATCGAACGTGACCCCGAAAAGCCCGAGCTGGTCGTGACCGTTCGCGGGGTTGGGTACCGTGCCGGCGCCGGAGCGTAGCCGCTCTGCGTGGCGCCTCGCGCGCGCGGTAACCGAGTCGCGGGCGTGGAGGGTGCTCTCCTCCTCGCACCTGGCCCATCGCGTACGCCATTCCCTCTCCGCCAGGCTCGCCCTGGCGATCACCCTCGCCGCGCTCGCCATTCTCCTCATCTTCGGGGTGATCGTCGCCTCCCAGCTGCGCTCCTCGATGTTCGACACGCGCAAGGACGGGATCCTCGCGGACGCCTCCCTGCGTTTCTCCTCCGCGCAGTCCGCCTTCTCCTCCTCCACCGCCACCTCCCCGGACCAGGTCCAGGAGTCCGCGCGCAGCGCGCTGGCGTCGATCAAAGCCTCGGCCGCGGGAGCCGGAGCGACCAACGTCGCCCTCCTGCGCTCGGATGGATCCGCGGCCTCGCTGCGCATCAACCAGATCGAGGACGAGCAGATGCGCGCCCTCGTATCCCCGCAGATGCGCGCCGCCGTGGCGGGGGGAGACGCCCAGTGGCAGTCGGTTGCCATCCGCTCCGCCTCCGGCAAGCAAGACCCGGGGATCCTGGTGGGGACGCAGGTGCAGCTGCCCCGCGCGGGAACACACGAGCTCTACATCCTCTACTCGCTCTCCGCCGACCAGGCCCAGGTCGATGTCGTCCTGCGGGTCCTGGCCTTCTCTGCGCTTCCGATTGTCGTCGCCCTGCCCATCGGCGTGTTCGCGCTCCTCCACAGGCTTCTCCTCCCCGTGCGCCTGACCGCGCAGGCGGCGACGAAAGCCTCGGAAGGAGACCTCGATGTGCGCGTGGAGGTTCGCGGCGACGATGAGATGGCAGGCCTGGGCAGAGCCTTCAACGCCATGACCTCATCCCTTCAGGACACGATCGCCAGGTACGACGAACTCGCCAAGCTGCAGCAGCGATTCGTCTCCGATGTCTCCCACGAGCTGCGCACGCCCCTGACGACGATCCGCATGGCCGAGGATGTCGTGTGGGACAACCGTGACGACCTGCCGGCCCACGCGCGTCGTTCAGCCGAACTCCTCCACGACCAAACCGAGCGCATGGAGCAGATGCTCGCTGACCTGCTGGAGATCTCTCGCTACGATGCCGCCAGCGCCCTGCTGGACGCGGAAGAACGAGATCTTCGGCCCATCGTCGCGCGCGTCGTCGCGGGCTGCGCCGACCTCGCCCGCCGTCAGGGCGTGAGGGTGGAGACCTTGGCACCCACCCGCGCCTCTGCCGAGATTGACGAGCGCCGTATCGAGCGAGTCATTCGAAACCTCGTCGTCAACGCCATCGAGCACGCCGACGGCTCAACGGTGACGATCACCGTGGCGGCAAGCGCAACCGACGTCGCCTGTCGCGTGCGCGACCGCGGCGTGGGGATGACCCCGCAGGTTGTCGCTCACGTCTTCGACCGCTTCTACCGGGCCGATACTGCCAGGGCACGAACCACCGGCGGAACGGGCCTCGGTCTCGCGATCGCCACCGAGGACGTCGAGATACACGGCGGACGCCTCCAGGCGTGGGGAGAACCGGGACGCGGCGCCTCCTTCCTGATGACTCTTCCCAGGCACGCCGGAGACGAGATCGCCAGCCGACCCCTTGCCCTGTGGGAGGAAGAATGAGAAGAACACCCGCCCTCCTTCTCGCCGTGTGCCTGGTGCTCGCGGGCTGCGCGTCGCTTCCCACCTCCTCAGCCCCCGCGCCCTTCGATGTCCCCGCCCGCGATGGCGCTGGCGTCCAATTCTCCGCAGAAGGACCGGCCGACGGCTCCGATGCCGAGACCCTCGTCGGCGATTTTCTCCTGGCGTGCGCAGCCGGCCCCCAGGACGATTACGCCACGGCCAGGCTCTTTCTCAGCTCCGCCTCGGCGCGCGCGTGGCAGCCCGATACTCAGATCCTCGTCTACGACACGGATACCGCCCCTGCCATCAGCGTGGGAGCGGAGGCCAACTCCTCGGTCGACGTGACCGTGTCCGTCCTGGGGGTGGCGAGCATCGACGCCTCGGGGGTTCTCACGCGGGTCGAAGCAGGAGCCGTGTCCCGTTCCTTCTCCCTTGTTCGAGAAAACGGCCAGTGGCGCATCAACGCCCCCGACAACCTCGTCCTCATGAGCAGGGCGGCCTTCACGGCCCTCTATTCCCTCGTCAACCTCTACTTCCCGACCACCGAGGGCACCGACCTGGTGGCGGACCCGCGCTGGTATCCCTCGCGGCGCCTGGCATCGCACCTGTTGGCGGGCCTGGTGGCGGGACCCCGGCAGGCGCTCACCGCGGTTGCCTCCAATGCGATCCCCGCCGGGACGACCCTGCCATCCCACGGGGTTGAGGTCGCCGACGGCGTGGCTCGCGTCGAGCTGAACGCCGTCATGCCCGCGAGCGAGGGCGCGAAGGCTCGCCTGTCGTGGGAGCTGACGCGCACGCTGACTCAGGCGGGGGATGTCTCTCAGGTCGGTGTGACGCTCTCGGGGGAAACCCTCGAAGCGCACGGGGTCCCGCCCGCACCCCCCTACTCCCTCGACACGCTCGTCGGCGCGGGCCCGCAGGGCGTGGGCATCGTCTCGGATTCGGGGGTCAGGCCCCTGAGCGGTGCAACGGACGCAACGAACCCGACGGCCTCGCCCGTGGATTCCGCGCTCGTCGCGTGGAGCGGCACGGACGGCGTCTACGCCCAGCGCGGTGACAACACCGTCGCCTTCCTGCCCGGGCAGGCCCCACTCGGCCCCTCCGTCGACCGCTACGGGTGGGTGTGGGGCCCGGCCTCGGCCTCCTCGGTGAGCGTCGGCGGAGACTCCGAGGGCGTTTTTGGCGTCGGCGTCGAAGCGGAGAGCGCCGGAGACATACACGCGGTGCGGATCTCGCCGGACGGCGTACGCGCCCTGATCATCCGTGGAAGTGATGCCAGCGCGTGGGTGGGGGTCGTTGAACGAGGAGCAGGCGGGCGCCCTCAGGCGGTGCATTCCCTCGAGAGGATCACCGTTGAGCGCGCGGCGGTCATCGACGCCTCATGGACGACGTCGACGGGGGTGGCGCTGGTGCTGCGCGAGTCCGGGAGCGAGGAGGATCACCTGGTGACGATGCCGCTGGGGGGGCTTCCCTCCTCCGTGTCCCTGCCGATTCGCGTCTCCTCCATGAGCGCGGGATCGTCCTCCGCCTCCGTCGTCATCACGGGAGTGGATTCGGGTGGTGAGCACCAGGTCCTGGTCCGGTCGGGCGCCCTGTGGCAGAGCGCCCCGCAGGGCCTGACGTCCGCCCGGTTCGCGGGGTGACGCATGCGTGCCCCGCGTGCTGCCCGCGACCTCGTCCGTGGACTCGTGGGCGCGCTCCTGCCCGTGCAATGCGCCGGGTGTCTCGCGTGGGATCAGGTGCTGTGCCCGTCGTGCCGCGCGCTTGCACATCGCCCCCCGATGAACGCCGACGTCGAGGGACACCGCGGCCCCCTCCCCGGGGTGTTCCTCGGCGACTACGGTGGGGCGCTGCGGCGGATCGTTCTGAGCGCGAAGCACTCGGTGAGAACGGACCTGGGGGAGTTCCTCGACGATGCGGGAGAAAACCTGGGCGTGCGCGCGTGCGAGGTGCTGGGCATCGGCAAGGCAAGCGAGCGGGACGCCGCGTGTGAGTCGCGGCCGTCGGGCCGCGATCCCCGCACCGAGGTGTGGGTCGTGCCCGCACCCTCGTCGTGGAAGCGCCGCATGCGCGGCCGGCAGGTTGCCCTGCCGATCGCCACCGCCGTTGCTCGCGGTATCGCGTCGAGTGCCCGCCCGGGCACACGCGTCGCGGTCGTCAATGCCGTTCGTCTGCGCCTCGGGGCAGGCTCTCAATCTGGGAAGGCCGGGGCGCAGCGCGTCGTGGGGCGCATGGGCGCGATGAGGGCCCTCGCCGTTCCGCGCGCATCCATTCGCGTGGTCGCCGTCGACGACGTGGTGACCACGGGGGCCACGATCCGTGAGATGGAGCGAGTCTTAGGCGCGCTCGACGTCGTCGCCGCCCTGTGTCGCGCGGGCGCTTCCTCATGACGCAGGTCACGGCATGAGGTATAATGTCGGTACAGACTTTCGATAGCGTGGGCTGCGCGGACGCCGTTCACGCCATGTGCGGGAGGTGATAGCTCAGAGCACGGTTCGGGCAGTGAGCACCGAGCAATCCCCACCCGCGGGCAAGGATGCCCGCCGCACACCATGGAGGAAACACATGGACATCACCGTCGTTGCACGTAATGCCGAGATTCACCCGAATTTCCGGGCATACGTGGAGGAGAAGGTTTCGAAGATCACTCAGTTCTACCCCCGCGCCCAGCGCGTGGATGTCGAGCTGACTCACGAACGCAACCCTCGCCAGGCCGACACCGCCGAGCGCATCGAGCTGACCGTTTTCGGCAAAGGTCCGATCATTCGCGCCGAAGCGAAGTCCGCGGACCGATACGCCGCGGTCGACATCGCCGCCGGCAAGCTCTACGAGCGCCTGCGTCGCCTACGTGACCGCGTGAAGGACCACCGGCGCCGCTACCCGCGTGACCTGGCCGAAACCGAGATCCTCGATGCAGCGCCGACCGCCGTCCCGGAGGCCGCACCCGAGCCCGAGGCTCCCAAGCCGCTGCGCAGCGCGGAGGACCTCAAGGTCGGCGAGGCGCGTGAGGAGCAGTGGGGCGACACCCCGATCATCGTCCGCCAGAAGGTACACGAGGCCCCGCCGATGAGCGTGGACGAGGCCCTCGACCAGATGATGATGGTCGGCCACCCCTTCTTCCTCTTCGTCGATAGGGACACGAATCAGCCCTGCGTCGTCTACCACCGCCACGGGTGGACGTATGGCGTGCTTCGTTTGAACACGACGATCTGACGGTTCATGAGTGCGCGCGGCGCCCCGGGCGGCAGGCCC
>ERZ772807.57-NODE-57-length-72113-cov-3.855339_pt1 | contig 72113 bp, 67 predicted proteins | sample MGYA00511472_ERZ772807 | MGnify/ENA primary metagenome ERZ772807 (study PRJEB29015, sample SAMEA2737947) | human oral metagenome | biome: human oral; feature: human-associated habitat; material: dental | place: China | collected 2039 ... | reverse complement strand
GGAGAACAACACTTGCTGCCAATTCTTTCAGATAAGGAACATATCGTAACGACTTTGGCGTTCAGTCAATATGAACCAGGAACTGAAACGATAGCTGTTGATAAGCTGTTCCCTGTTAAGAAAAATAACAATAAGCTAAAGGTTACCTATACAAATAACCCAGCTTGGATGATGGTTGAGGCTCTTCCAACAATTGCTCACGCTTCAACAAAGGATGCTATCGGCCTTGCTGTCAAATATTATGCAAATAGTTTGTCGGCTCACTTGATGCAGTTGGCAGGGCAACAAGACTCTGTAGCCGTGATGAACAGCTATAAGGAAGAGGCCCTTTTCGCACTGCGTCAGTTGCAGCTTGCCGATGGTTCGTTTTCTTGGTGGCCAGGAATGCGAGGCTCGTTGTATATCACCGTGGGCGTAGCCGAAACGCTGCAACGTCTCAATATGATGATAGGAGAGCAGCAGGCGACAAAGAAATTGTTAGACAACAGTATGAAGTTCATGGCCGGAGAAATAAGGAAACATGTTGTTGAACTCAAGAAAATGGAGACCAAAGGCTATAGAAACCTGCTGCCGTCTGAGACCGACATGCAATATCTTTATATATGTGCTCTGAGAAAAGAGAACCTCAATAATGCCGAAAACAAATATCTCTTAGGGCTTGTTGAGAAGCATCATACGCTGTTCAGCATCTATGGAAAGGCTATGATGAGTGTCATTCTGAGCCGTAGTGGAAATATGAAATTAGCCAAGGAACACCTTGAGAGCCTTAAACAATACACTGTCTACTCTGACGAAATGGGGCGTTATTTCGACACACAGCGTGCACATTATTCATGGTTTGACTATCGCATACCGACAGAGGTAGCTGTCATAGAGGCGCTGAAAACCGTTACTCCCGATGACAAACAAACTATCAGCGAGATGCAACGCTGGTTGTTGCAGAGCAAACGCACACAAAGTTGGGACACTCCGATTAACTGTGTGAATGCTGTTTATGCCTTCATGCAAGGTGAAACAAAAGAAAGTCTCACGAACTATGGTGCCAATACGGTGCTGAAACTCAATGGCGAAAAACTTAACACAACAGAGGCTACAGTCGGACGTGCCCTTGTGGAGGCAGAAAAGAGTGGTAAGAAGTTTGGTGTGTTGACTGCGGAGAAGACTTCGACCAACATCAGTTGGGGAGCCGTTTATGCTGAATATGACCAGAATATCAAGGACATTGACAGTCAGTCTACACAACTTAGCGTAGTCCGTCAGCTTGTTGATACCAATGGAAAGGTTGTCAATGCTCATAAATTCAAAGTGGGTGACAAGGTTAAAGTGCGTATCACACTTAAGGCCGACCGCGATTATGACTTTGTTGAAGTCACAGATAAACGCCCTGCTTGCCTCGAACCCGTCAATCAAGTCAGTGGTTATGGCTGGGAATATTACTACGCTCCCGGCGACCGCACGACGAGTTACTACTTCGATAGCCTTTCAAAAGGAACTCATACGATTGAAACAGAATATTATATCGACCGCGAAGGCTCATATATGAGTGGCACTTGCACTGCACGCTGCACATATAGTCCTGAGTTTGGCGGACGTGACAAAGCGATTAAATTGAATAATGAAAAATAAGATTTTAATAGGCTGCATGCTGTTCAGTGCAACGCTTTCTGCACATGCCCAGCGTATCAATGCCAACCAGAAAGTTATTAATGTGGGGCAAGTGCTCTTCAAACAGCCTGTCAAGGCAGAGTTCAAACTGAAGAATAAAGGCTTTAAGACCTTGCGAATTCAAGATGTAAAGACAAGTTGTGGGTGTACGACGGCTTCTTTTCCGGAGACAGTCGGGGTAGGTAAGGACTTCACGGTGAGTGCTGTTTATGATGCCCAGACACTCGGACATTTCCATAAGCAGGTAGCCATATACAGTAATGCGGGCAAAGAACCGCTTGTGCTGACGATGCAAGGTGTAGTGGTCAGCGAGATTAAGGATTTCATGGGGACGTATGATTTTACGCTCGGTGACCTGAAAGTAGATGTAAACGATATTGAGTTTGACGATGTGAACCGTGGTGACCGACCGTTGAAGAAGATACATATCTTCAACAATTCCAATCAAGTGGCACAGCCTGTATTCATGCATTTGCCGAGTTATCTGACCGCAGAGATGTCGCCTTCGCGTATTGCTCCGCATCATTCGGGGACGGCTGTGCTTCATCTTGACTCACGAAATCTACGTGATTTTGGACTGACTCAAACCAATATCTACCTTGGTTTTGCACCGGGAGATAAGGTTTCTGAACAGAAACAACTTCAGGTTTCAACCATTTTGCTTCCTGCTTTCCAGCGTATGACAGAACAAGAGCTGGCACTTGCCCCCAAGCTGAGACTCTCGGCAGACAGTCTCGATTTGGGAAGTTTCGATGGGCGAAAGCGAATTAAAAGAGAGATAGAACTTACCAACACGGGGCGCTCACCTTTGGAAGTACGCAATTTGCAGATGTTCTCCAATGGTTTGGAAATTTCGTTGAACAAGACGAAGATAGAACCAGGCGGGCAGGCTAAACTCAAGGTGACAGCCATTGCCGACCAAATTAAGGAGCCCAAGCGTACTCTTCGAATACTCATGATTACCAATGATCCCGATAGGGGCAAGGTGGTTATTAAAATTAATGTAAGGTAAATGCTACAGATAGAAATTGACAATGGCAGTGGTTTCTGTTTTGGCGTGACCACAGCCATCAAGAAAGCCGAGGAAGAATTGGCCAAAGGGGGTACACTCTACTGTCTTGGAGACATTGTACACAACAGCATGGAGGTGGAAAGACTCCACGAAAACGGACTCGTCACCATTAATCATGACCAATTGCGCGAGCTTCATGACGTGAAAGTGTTGCTGCGCGCACATGGTGAACCGCCTGAAACTTACGAGTTGGCGCGTAGGAATAACATTGAAATCATCGATGCCACATGCCCTGTGGTGTTACAGCTTCAGAAACGTATCAAGAAGCAATACGAAGAAGGGACTGATATTCCAGAACATAAAGAAGATGCAGACAGGCAGATTGTGATCTTCGGAAAGAATGGTCATGCCGAGGTTCTTGGCCTTGTCGGGCAGACACATAGCAGAGCCATTGTGATAGAAAAGTTTGATGATGTGAAGAAACTCGACTTCAATCGCAGCATCTATCTCTACTCACAGACGACGAAGAGCCTTGACGAATTTCATCATATCATTGACTATATACAGTCGCATATCTCGCCCGAAGCCGAGTTCAAGAGCTTTGATACCATCTGCCGGCAGGTGGCTAATCGTATGCCTAATATAGCGAATTTCGCCAGTAAGCACGATGTTGTGGTGTTTGTGGCAGGAAGGAAAAGTTCAAATGGCAAGGTGCTTTTTAAGGAATGTCAGACTGTCAATGCCAACAGTCATCAGGTAGAAAGTGCTGATGAAATTGATATGCAATGGTTCAATGGTGCAAAGACCGTCGGTATCTGCGGTGCAACAAGCACACCTAAATGGCTCATGGAAGAATGCAGGGATTATATCAGAAGGTGGAATGGCGAAGATTCGAATTCATAAGTCATGCCTCTATTTTGTGTATTTGCATTGGTTAGATGAGTTCTTCTTTTTAGAATTCTATGAGGTATTGCTTGAAAATACTTATAGAAAGTATCTTTAGAGAGGTTTGTTAAGTCTCTTTAATAATAGAGTTGGTCCATCAATATTGTAGAGGTAGGTGGAGCCAACTCTTATGAAGTAATAGGTAGAACGTTTTTTCTGCCTATCAATAGGGAAGGGATTATTTGACAATCTTCTTGCCATTGACGATGTATAAGCCTTTTTTCGGCTGGTGTACACGTCGGCCAGAAAGATCATAGACTATACTATTGGTAAGCTTCTTGGCACGGAGGCTCTTGATACTTGTTGTCGTATTCTTGCCTTTGAATTCCTGTTTGTATTTCTTTGCCTTATCAGAGAAGATTTCAAAGGTTAGTTCTATCCGACCATCTTCGTATACAAAACTGTAGTTATCGTCTATAGAACCCCAAAGCGTTACCTGCTTTTTGGCTTTTGTCTCAAGCTTTTCACCAGAGAGAGGGGACTCGGTAAAAATATTCCAACGCTTTTTCCCTTCTTCATAGTAGCATCCTAATCCATGGAATGGAATTTCTTTGAATTCATCATCTCCTAATTTTAAGTCTTTCAGTACTAACTTCGTGTCATTTCCTTGCTTGATAATCTCTACATCAAAGACTTTCTCTGCTTCTTGCTTTTTAGTTTTTCCTTCGTTGATAATTAGTGTAGTGGTAGCTTTTCCTTTATAAACACCAAGTAGCTTTTCCGGAACATCTTGTGCCATCATCAGGCCTGTCTGGATGAGCAGAATGGCAGAAAGGATTGATTTTTTGAAAATTTGTGTCATGTTTTTGAATTATATTATTTACAGCTTGCAAAGGTAATAAAAAGTATATATTCCCACAATACCATGTTGTACAAAACATTTTGTAATCAATAAAGAAATATACAAATACTACCAAGAGACTGTCAATGAATATTTGATATCATTGACAAAAGAAAGACAATAGTATCGAGTTTATATTAAATTCATGTCTTAATGGCCAGTTTTACCACACGCTGGTTGTAATGGCGGAAGAAATAAGGAATTTTATAAAGCATTCTGAAAATGAAAGGAAAACGCCCATGATCGTATTTGCTCATGTAGAATTCTTTTTCGAGCTTTATCTTTGGATTCCATGCTTCCATATCCCTTGTGTTTAGCAGTGACCATTTGAATTCTATGTCTTTATCTACTTTCCGTAGAGAGTCATGCTGTCCGGAATGGCCAACCAAAGCGAAAGCTAACATGTCGAACACTATGGTAGCATTGTCGAAGCGGGTGCAAAGTTCATGAAAAAAGGCCTTTATCTTTTCTGGTTCAAAGTACATCAATACACCTTCAATGATGATGAGGATTGGTTTTCCATGGGATTTCACGATTTCTGTCCAACCATACTCAAACATGGAAGATGTTATATAGGTGTTTCGTTCACTTTCAGACAACAACTGGCGACGTAGTCTGATAGCATCCTCAATATCCAAGTCGTACCAGTGTGTTACTGACGGACGATGAAGTCGTTCATACCGGGCATCTATACCGGCTCCCAGTTGGATAACCACTGCGTCTGGATGATTATAGAGGAAATCTCGGATTTCTGCATCAATTAGGCTCGCCCTGACACAGCATCCTGCCTGTGAGAATTTTGCCTTGCTGAACTTGGAAAAATCATATTCTATTTTCTCCATAATTTCTACAGCCTTTTCATCATGCAGCAGAGCATCCGCACGTTTGGTTTCTTCAGCCTTTGCCCATAGCGTTATCAGCATGGTCTCAGATACATTTGTAAGTTTACTTTTAACCATATATTCTATTTTATTGTTGTCAATGTGGAAAGTGGGAATTATTCATCTATATCTTTAAGCGAAAAGAAATACACAGTATCATTGAGTGCACAAAAGAATGAATATCTTTCTATTGAGCAAAGGTATGGAAGACAGTCAGGATATACAATCCCTAAAAATAGTGATTTTTTTTACATAGGAAGTTTTGTGTGTTAAGGCAATAAGAGAAGTCTTCTTTTCATAGCTCCTGCTTGCCTTGCAACTTTCTTTTTTTTATAATCTCTTACTTGTTCAAGTATAAAAAGAAGTTATACAAAATGGTTGTTTGTCTGCCCCTTGGTATTTTAGAGAGGTTTTATCAATAGAACGACTTGAAAAGTTATATTTCCCTTGAGTTTTATTTTGTTTTATTCTTTTGGAAAAGACTGCTTTTCAAGTCTTTTTGGGCTTTATGGTATTCTTATTTTAGCTCTTTGTCAGTTGTTTGGCCATGTTTTCAGCTGCACGTCGGCCATCACCCATGGCTAAGATTACCGTGGCTCCACCACGGACAATGTCACCACCCGCATAGATTTCGGGTAGGCTGGATTGCATTTGTTCATTGACAGCAATGGTGTTCTTACGTCCGAGCGCCAGTCCTTCAATGCTTTGCGGTACTAAAGGATTAGGCGAAACGCCCACTGCTACTATCACTTGGTCACACTCAATGGTGATCGTTTGCCCTGTCGTTTCTGGCCTTCTGCGTCCACTTTGATCGGGTTCTCCGAGTTGCATGACATCAAGAATGGCTGCTTTAACGGCTCCATTGTCGTCTGTCAGATATTCTTTTGGATTGTGAAGCGTCAGGAATTGAATGCCTTCTTCCTTGGCGTGCTTCACCTCTTCAATGCGAGCAGGCATTTCTGCTTCACTGCGTCGGTAAACCAATGTGACTTCTGCACCTAATCGTTTAGCAGTGCGGCAGGAGTCCATGGCTGTATTTCCGCCGCCTACAACAAGGACTTTCTTGCCTAAGTTGATAGGTGTGTCGGTATGGGGATTAGCGGCATCCATGAGGTTTACGCGTGTCAGGTATTCATTGCTCGACATGATGTTCAACGCGTTCTCGCCAGGAATGTCCATGAAGTTAGGCAATCCGGCCCCTGAACCAACAAAGATGCCTTGAAAACCTTTGGCTTTCAGTTCGGCTACACTGATAGTTTTGCCAATGATAACATCTGTTTGGAAGTGTACCCCCATCTTGCGAAGATTCTCAATCTCCGCCTCAACAATACGGTTAGGCAGACGGAATTCGGGGATACCATATTTCAATACGCCGCCAATCTCATGCAAAGCCTCGAACACATAAACGTCAAAACCATTCTTTGCCATATCTCCGGCAAAGCTAAGTCCAGAGGGTCCCGAGCCAACTACAGCCACTTTGATGCCGTTTGAGGCTGCCATTTCCGGCAGAACAGTTTGTCCACTCTCGCGTTCGTAGTCTGCGGCAAAGCGTTCCAAATATCCAATGGCAACAGGTTCGCTTTTCATTTTGTGGTGTATGCATCGACTTTCACACTGCTTTTCCTGTGGACATACTCGACCACAAACAGCAGGAAGGGCAGAAGTTTGCTTGAGAATGCGGGCTGCCTCAATAAATTCGCCCTTTTCAATCTGCTTGATAAAGCCCGGTATATTTATGTTTACGGGACAGCCTTCCACACAGCTTGGGTGCTTACAGTCGAGACATCGTTGGGCTTCTCGCATAGCCATTTCGGCAGTCAAACCTTGATTGACCTCTTCCAATCGTGTTGTTGCACGATAAGCAGGGTCGAGTTCGGGCATACGGACACGTGGAATTTTCACCCGGTCCTTAGCTTTGAGAGGTTCCTGCTGGGGCAGAGGAGTGTGCTTGGGGAGCGGGATAGGAGATGCTGATTGGGTAGAAGGCTCTGTCTCAGGTAGGCAGAGATGTTCTTGATAATGCTCCATTTCTTCCTTTTCCACGGCTTTGAAAGTGCCCATGCGCTTGAACATCTCGTCCCAGTCAACCAATGCACCGTCAAATTCAGGCCCATCTATACAGACAAATTTAGTCTTTCCTCCAATTGTCAGACGGCAAGCGCCACACATACCTGTACCGTCAACCATGATGGTATTCAGTGAAACATCGGTTGGGATATTGTATTTCTGAGTGAGAAGACAGCAGAACTTCATCATGATGGGTGGACCGATGGCAAATGCTTTATCAATATGTTCCTGTTGTATCAGTTTCTCGATACCCACAGTAACAACACCTTTTTCACCATAACTTCCATCATCGGTCATGATTATCGTTTGGTCACTTGAAGCCCTTACTTCGTCTTCGAGTATAATCAAATCTTTATTACGACCTGCCAAAACGGATAGAACACGGTTGCCTGCCTCCTTCAATGCACGGATAATAGGAAGCATGGGGGCCACGCCAACACCACCTCCTGCACAGATGACCGTGCCGAAATTCTCAATATGTGTGGGATTTCCTAATGGTCCCACCACATCGGCCACCTCATCACCTTCATTGAGGTTGCAAAGTTTGGTAGATGAAAGTCCAACTTTCTGTACAACAAGTTTGATAGTTCCCCGCACTTTGTCAGCGTCAGCAATAGTTAAAGGCATACGCTCACTGTTCTTGTCTACTCTGACAATAACAAAGTTTCCTGCGCGTCGGCTCTGGGCTATCAGTGGTGCTTCAATGTCGAAACAGAACACCTTCTCGGAAAACTGTCTTTTTGAAATGATTTTGTTCATGGAAGATTAGATAATGTTTTTGTGTGTAATAGTTCGCCTGAAAGGTTGAAAATCAGTATTGAAAAGCTGTTATACTCAACAATACTGATTTCCTTATGTATTAATCGTTCTTGTCATCAAGATATTCGAAACCACAATAAGGTACGAGCACTCTGGGCACACGAATACCTTGTGGGGTCTGGTTGTTCTCCAGAATTGTAGCAACAATACGTGGTAAAGCAAGAGCCGAACCATTCAGTGTGTGACAGAGTTCAATCTTCTTGTCCTCTGCATGACGATAGCGACAATGCAGGCGGTTAGCCTGATAGCTCTCGAAGTTTGAAACCGATGAAACCTCCAACCAGCGGTGCTGAGCTGCTGAATAGGTTTCAAAATCTACGCAGATGCTTGATGTGAAACTCATATCACCGCCACAAAGTAGAAGCAAGTGGTAAGGTAATTCAAGTTTTTTCAGCAAACCTTCCACATGATCGAGCATCTCCTGCCATGACTGATAAGAATGTTCGGGAGTATCGATACGAACAATCTCAACCTTGTCAAACTGATGCAGACGGTTCAGTCCACGCACATCTTTACCATAGCTTCCTGCTTCACGGCGGAAACAAGCAGAGTAGGCACAATGCTTGATGGGCAGGTCTTTCTCGTCAAGAATCTCGTCGCGGAAGATATTGGTCACGGGGACTTCTGCTGTAGGTATCAAGAAAAGGTTGTCAAGATTGGCATGATACATCTGCCCTTCCTTGTCAGGAAGCTGACCTGTGCCCAAGCCCGAAGCTTCATTGACAACATAAGGAGGTTGGATTTCTACATAGCCCGACTTGCGTGCTTCATCAAGGAAGAAAGCTTCGAGTGCACGCTGGAAACGTGCCATTTTGCCGATATATACTGGGAAACCTGCCCCCGTAATCTTCACCCCGAGGTCGAAGTTTACGAGATTATATTTCTTCAACAAGTCCCAATGGCAGAGGGCATCATCGCCCAATTGAGGCATGTTAGTGATATCTTCTTTGATAACAACATTGCTGCTTGCATCTTTGCCTTCCGGGACTCTGTCGTTTGGAATGTTTGGAATGTCAAGGAGTGTCTGCGTCATATCCCCCTGTGCCTTGTCCATGATTTCTTGGAGTGCCTTGTCGGTAGCTTTCAATTCAGCAACAGTGTTCTTGATTTTTTCGGCTTCTTCTTTCTTGCCTTCTTTCATCAAACCACCAATCTGCTTAGCCAGTTGATTTTGTTGTTGTTTATTGGAGTCAAGCTTCTGCTGAGCCTCACGACGGATTTTGTCGTATTCTAAAACTTTTTCTACAGCCTCACGAGCACCTTCAAAGTGCTTTTTCTCCAGGCCTTTAATCACACGTTCAGTTTCCTCACTGATGAGTTTAAGTGTAAGCATAGCTTATCTTTTAATTTATTGTATTCTATTATTTGCGCAAAGTTACTAATTTTTTTCGTTGCGACAAAGAATTAGACTTTGAACATTGGTGTTCTAATGATGATATTGCCTATATGTTTAAGTTTTCTATTTTGTATAGAATTCAATCAGACGGGTAATAGCTCTTTGGCATGCAGGACAGAATTCTGGGTTTTCATTTGTGCGCATTCGGCAATCCATCGTTGGACGGTAGACGCCTTTAAGGGCATAGCCAGCGCCCTCATAAACGCCAACATGATGTCGGTTGGCTGCTGTAGGTGGAGTCGGTATTGGTGTTTTCTTTTGGATGAGGTCTTCCCATTTGCCATGGAAGTCGACCAGGGTCGTAATGTTTGGTTCCCATGGTTCAATATTGTGTGGATACATGGGAATTTGTTCATATTCATAGCCATATTCATCAGCAAGGCCTGCAAAGCTATGTCCAAACTCATGAACCACGACAGGGCGTGTCAGTCGATGGTGAGCCATGGAAAGATTGTAGGAATTCAGAATACCACCTCCTCCATAATGGTCTGTGTTTACAAGAACGATAATATGCTCGTAGGGAATACCTGAGAGCCAATCATGTAAATCCTTGATATTGAGCGTAGTTAGATATCGGTCACTATAGAATGTATCGAAGTGGCTGCCTAATGCTGTGTTTTTCCAGATACCTTTAGAGGGTTCACTGGTTCCACTGTCTTTTGAAGGTGCTTCAACGGCTACAACAGAAAAGCGGTCTTTCATGCTTTTGAAAGGTTCATGGGCAAATAATGCTTCCATGGCATTGTTTACATCGCTGATAAATGTCGGCATCTCTGCGGGCTGATATCCTTCTGCAATATAGGCAATGTGAATACAGTTGCTTGTATCTTTTGGAGCGAGCATCTGTATAAATGGCGTGCGTTTGTTGTACCCAATCTTGCGGATAAGAATGTCAGAGGGAGTCACCTGGTGGGTAAAGCTTGTCGTAACCTCTCGTCTGTTGTTGCGTAAATCGATAGTGATGTCTACGGTATCTTTGGGCATAGGTACGAGAAAAACGTTTTCAAAACTTCTTGAAGTAGTCTTTGCTTCGTCATAAGAGAGCCATTCCTGGAAGAGCGTTGAAAATGAATTTCTATAAATCACGTTACCCGTATGGTGGTGGCGCACTGTGATTTGTCCATTTCCCTCTACTGGAATTTCTGCCAGTCTTTTGTGCTTTCCATACCATCGCGGCGAGCGATTGAGCTTATCTAATGAGATTTCCTGATGCTTGGCGTTGCCTGAGAAAATGTAATCAATGCGGAGCGTTGCATCTGTAAAGTAATCATCGAAGTGTTGTGCTTCGGCATAAAGACTCGTGAAGAGTGCTAAAATCAAAAAGAGTTTTTTCATTTTAGTTTCATTTCTTTAAGGAGTTGCTGGATATAGGGACGATTCCAATCGTTTTCATGAAGCTTCTGGCTTCCATATTTAAGGATATCGATGTCCATGGCGACAATCTTTTCCTTACGCTGAGACAGCGTGTCACCGCATAGAAGTTCGATGTGTTTGATGTCATGGAGTGTTTCTTTGAGACTCTCTTTCGTAGAGCAAATGGCAAGTGTGTTGAGAAATTGGGGAGAAGTCATGCCTATGGGATTTGTCCACAGTCGTTTGGAAAAAGTGATGTCTGGGAACAACTGTTTCAATATCACTTCTGCATGGGATATGTTTTGCAGAGGATTATGATTAGACCCCAAAGCCATGATTATCTGTTTATCGTAAGACATGTTGCAAAAATACTAATAATTAATAAAAGCCACTATTTTTCTTTGTGGTTTTTTCTTATATTTCGTAAATTTGTTGCCATGATGAAAAAAATGTCGATATTCTTGTTTCTTTGTCTGTTTGCGGCATCGAATATGACTGCACAGATGCGTTGGAATTCTGTATATCAGGGATACATAGACCAGTACAAGAACCTTGCCATTGAAGAAATGCTTCGCTATAACATTCCTGCAAGTATCACTTTGGCTCAGGGAGTCTTTGAAAGTGGGGCTGGCAGAAGTGAACTTACCGTCAAGGGAAACAATCATTTTGGAATAAAGTGTCATGATTGGCTTGGAAACACTATTTATCATGATGATGATGAACGTAATGAATGCTTTAGGGCATACGATAATGCGATGCAAAGTTATGAGGATCACAGTAACTTTCTTCGGAATAACGTAAGATACCGTAGTTTGTTCTCGCTTCGGCGTACGGATTACCGTGGGTGGGCTCGTGGCTTGAAAGCCTGTGGATATGCCACCAACCCTCTGTATGCGGATAAATTGATAGAACTCATTGAACTTTATAAACTCTATGAACTCGACCGGGCCACTGGGTATGACAAGTTCATGGCAAAGCGTGGCGGTTATGATAAGCCTGTTTCAAAGGGTATGCCCCTGCATCCCATTAAGATTTATAATCAGAATTATTATATCATTGCACGTGCCGGTGATACTTTCAAGGGTATTGGAAAGGAGATTGATATTTCTTATCGTCGAATTGCCAAATATAATGAGCGTAATAAGGATGATATGCTTCAGCCGGGTGAGGTTATCTATCTGAAAAAGAAACAGAAGAGGGCAGACAAGGCTTATAAGGGGCGTCCACATATTGTGAGGCCCAATGAAAGCATGTATAGTATTGCGCAGATGTATGGAATCAGATTGAAGAGCCTCTACAAGATGAATCATCTTTCGCCTGACTATCAGATAAGAGTTGGTGACGTGTTGAGAGTTTATTAAGGCGCGGTCAGTGGTTTACGCCATAGCCGAAAAGTGCGAAGTCTCCTTTCAGAGGGTCTTCGGGAAATATGTCAAGCATGATGGCAGTAAGTTTGTTGGCTGCTTTCATGCTTGTGCTTTTTGTTGTGATAAGTCCTAATCGGTTGGCCTCTTGAATGACATGGGTGTCGAGTGGCATGATGAGCGTTCGTTTATCAATAATTTCATTCCAAAGACCAAGGTCGACGGGGGAGTCGTTGCGTACCATCCAACGCAGAAACATGCAGAGTCTTTTGCAACTTGACAGTGTGTTGCGCGGTACGATGTGTGAATGTTCTCCTGTGTTGAAGAATGTGCAGAGCGCCTCTATCAGTGTGATAGCCTGATGATTGCAGGTGTGAAGTCTTGCAAAGTTTTCCATGGAGCCATAGGCCACGAGCAGACTTTTCAGGTTGTCAAGGAACAGATGAACTGTGTGGTTGGTGTATAGTCTGTAGAACGTTTGTTGATTGTCGGGAATATTTTCTTTGAATGCGTCTGAAAGAAGCCAGCTGCTTAGTTTTCCTTCAGAACTGTCGAGAATGTATTGAATCTTGGGAAAGAATAATTCCCGTCGGCCATAGCTTAGGCAGGAGGCTATAAATGCCATGATTTCCTTGTCGTGATTGTCTGCCGGTATGTGCATGAAAAAAGAGGGATCGTCAAAGAGGAACGTCTCTGTTTCATATTGCAGTGCCGCCTTCTCAAGTGTTTTTTTTATTTTTCTGTCCATGTTTTTCAGAAACCCCTTTATTATCCGTTGTCATAGGGATAATAAAGGGTATAGTGACAATTCAAAGTGTGTCAGATAATCTCCTTGACCGCTTCGAGCATACCTTTGGCTTGGATGAGGTCGAGATGTTTCTTGAGCATTTCTGTAAGTCCAGGTACGGTCTTGTTGAGGTTTTCATGCCATACCTCTTCGAGTGCAAGGACGCCTTCTGCTACCTTTCGTGTGTCTGCCGTGTTCCAGAGTTCTGTCAGTTTATCCATGATTTTAGGGTCATCGTTTGGAACAATGGCTGTTCCATCTTCACGGTTGCCACCTTTATAATAAGTGATAATGGCTGCCAAGCCAAATACAAGTCCTTGAGGAAGGGTACCTTTCCTTTCCAGATATATTTTCAGTCCGGGTAGGTCGCGTGTTTCATATTTTGGGAAAGAGTTGAGCATGATAGAAGTGACCTGATGATCGACAAAGGGATTTTCAAAGCGCTCGAGCACATCAGAGGCAAACTGTTGGAGTTCGTCTTGGGGCAAGTCCAATGTCTGCATGAGTTCTTCAAACTGAACTTTATGAATATACTTGCCTATCACTGGGTGCTCGCATGCATCACGGACAATGTCTACACCACTCAGGTAGGCTACAGGAGAAAGCACTGTGTGGGGACCGTTGAGCAGTGTCACCTTGCGTGCATGATAAGGTTTCTCGTTGTCGGTGATAAGCACGTGCAGGCCTGCCTTGTGTGCGGGAAACTCTTCCTGCAGCTGCTCTACGGTCATGTTCTCTGCTTTTTCGATAACCCACAGGTGGAAAGTCTCGGCCTTGACCACAAGATTGTCCTTATAGCAGATTTGCTGTTGGATTTCGTTGATGTTTTCACGAGGGAAGCCTGGAACAATTCTGTCGACAAGCGTTGCACAGACGAAGCAATTGTCGGTAAACCAATCCTTGAAGCCTTTATAGTCACTTCCGAGGTCGTCTTTCCACAGTTCTATGTATTGATAGATACACTCTTTCAGCCGATGCCCATTGAGGAAAATCAGTTCACACGGCATGATAATCATTCCCTTGTCGGGGGCTCCATGGAAATATTGGTAACGGTGGAACAGGAGTTGAACCAGCTTGCCGGGATAGCTGGATGCAGGCTTGTCTGCAAACTTGCAGGTTTCATCAAAGGCAATACCAGCTTCGGTGGTGTTGGAAATAATAAATCGCATTTCGGGTTGCTCTGCCAGAGCCATGAAAGCCTGGTGTTGTGTGTAGGGGTTGAGGGCGCGGCTAATGGCATCAATGCGTGTCAGCGTGTTGACAGACTGACCATTTTCTTTGCCTTGCAGATTCAGATGATAGAGGCAATCCTGTCCGTTGAGCCAGTCAATCATGCCGTGTTCGATAGGTTGAACGACAACGACAGAAGCGTTGAAGTCTGTCTTCTGATTCATGTTGAAGACAATCCAGTCAACAAAGGCACGGAGAAAATTACCTTCTCCAAACTGGATGATTCTCTCAGGCATAGTGCTTTTGGGGGCTGTACGCTTGTTCAAGGATTTTAATTCATTCATGATTAGTTTTTTTGTTATTCGTTTATTAGATGAATATGTTTCTAATCACAAAGGTAATCAAATTTGTTGATAACTTGCATGCTGTCTGCACAGAAAAGCAACGTAAAGGTTTACGCTCATTCTCCTATTCGCCGCTCTTGCTTTTTTAAACCGATTCTGCCTGCGTCTGGTGTCAATGTGCATCATGTATGTTTGGGGTTTAATGTTACATGTAATATGTAATATTGTAATTTTTTCAAAGCTTTGTTCAAAGGCTTGGTGTAGCATGTTGCCTGCCGGGTGTACGCTTCGCAGCGGTCTGTGGTTGCAGATGATAGGGTGTGTGAGTGTCAGTCTCAGTCTCTCTCAGAACGTAATCACTACGCTTGTCAGAAATCCCTCTCTCAGGGATAGTTTTGTGGTTGCCGGGGCTATTGTTTGTCTTTCAGGATGTGTGGTGCGCTGTTGTCTGTCTTTTGCAAAGATAATACATGACAGGCCGAAAGCCATGGAAAAGCGCGATTGCGGCGCGTTAATGGATGTTAAACTCCAAAAAGAGGCGATTTGCCGTGGCAAACAGTCTGTCTATAAGACCGTTTCAAAGTGCTTGTCGGTTTCTAAAGCCATGTTAGATATCCTCTGCTGTATTCCAAAATATTACATATTACATATTACATGTAACGTTTAGGTCGATTCACTGCTTTGAGAATTGGGGAGAGAGATAGTTTATTATAATATATAATATTAAATTATATATTATAATAATATAATAATGCTAATAATTATTATATATAATCCACTATAAAACTATCAATCTGTAAGCATTCATTCTGTAAGCATTCATTCTCTCTCTCTTATGTATCATGCGCAATTATGCATTGTGAATTAGCATATGGTGCTAAACGTTACATGTAATATGTAATATGTAATATTTTAGATTTATGATGGTTCTCTTTTCTTGATTTCTCATTGAATATTTCTCATTTTGTGTCCCCCAAAAAATAACATATTACATGTTACATGTAACATTTTGCGTGTTACATTAAGTCTGAGCGTATCTGGATATGTGCCGAAACCACATGCAATCTTAGTCTTCAGAAAATTTATTTTTTTTTGACTGCCACACATCCCCGATTATTTGGTTTTTCAGATTTTTTTTATTATCTTTGTCATTGGATGTGAATGGAGATGTGTGGCTGTCTGTCGCTGTAATTGTAGGGCTGTGGTCGGTGTGAAAGCAATGCGCTTTGTTTAGTTCAGCAGGGGGCTCACTTCCTGGAAGTTTCCGTCGTTGGGCGCGGGAGTTATCCCGATGAGGTGGCACAGAAGGGCGTAGACATTGACATTTTGGAAGTGTGGGTAAGTGATATGTCGGAAGCTCGGGCCCATGGCTCTGAAAATGGCTTGCATGTCGCTGTAGGTAGGGTCGTAGCCGTGCATGCCGCCTGTTTTGACCTTGTCGTCGGTTACCAGCCACCCCTCTTGCGGGTCTACAACGATATCGCCGATGTTCACGTGTGTTCCATAATGCAGGTAAGCCGGAATGTCTTTCTTGCGCCATACCCGCTGATGCGGCAGGTCTTTCAAGGCATTGTAAACCGAGTCTACATAGCCTTTCTTGCAATAGATTTGTGCGGGCAGGTTGCCTTCAACGCGTTCATACCATTTCGGGTTAAGATATTTTTTGCATTCTATTTTTCGCTCGGGGCTCACCAATGTCATGCCGTGGTCGGAGACAACAATGAGGTTGACACTGTCTTTGCGCGGTCCTTGCTGGATGTTTTCCCATAAGTCCTGTAAGTGAGCATCCATGTTTCTGAGTGCATCCTTGGTGTGTGGGCTCTGTGGGCCGAAGTCGTGGCCTTGGTGGTCAGGCTCCTCGAAATAAATCATGATGAGGTCGGGGGCGCTTTTTGCGTTGATGGCTTGTGAAGCTAATGTGATGCGTTCGCTCACGGTGAGATGATGCTGATTGTAGTTGAACCACACATCGGGATAGAGGTTCTTCACTTTGACATCACTTCCGGGCCAATGATAGGTGAAAACGCGTTTGCCTTGTTTTTTGGCAGTAACCCATATCGGTTCTCCTCCGTAGAATCTGCTGTCAGTTTTAGTCTTAGGGTTGCCGAGAGAAAATATCTGTCCGTCCTTTCTGTTGACAAATGAGTTTGCTATAATGCCATGGTGGTCGGGATAAAGTCCTGTTGCAAGTGTATAATGATTAGGGAAAGTTTTGGAGGGATAGGAGGGAATCAGTCCCGATTTGACACCATTCTCAGCCATATAGTTTAAGAAAGGCGTCTCATACCATTCGGGATAGTCCCAACGGCAACCATCAAGAGAAACGATAATAGTATAAAAATCTTTACGTGCCAAGCATGGAGTTGTAAAGAAAAAGATGAGCAGGATGGTAAGTATTTTCTTCATGTCTTTTGTTATTTAAGTGATTTGATATCACAAAGATAGCCTTTTTTATAAAATAAATGTCGAAAGACTTGATAAATTAATTTATTATATTTAAATTTGCAACGGAAAGGAGGAAAATAATTAATTTTTTTAGTATTATGGCAAAGTATAACATTACGGAGAAGCGGGAAAAGGAGGCGGTATACCGTACTCTTGTCAGGCCCGGTCTGATGGATGAATTGAAAGAAAAAATCCTTGATATTATTCTTATTCAGAAGAAATATAAGGATAAGGATTACTCTGCCAAGAAGCTCGCTGACGAGTTAGGTACAAACACGCGTTATATTTCAGCTGTTGTAAATGTAAAGTTCCACATGAACTACACTTCTTTCGTTAATAAATATCGAATAGAAGAAGCGATGACACTTCTGGCTGACAAACGCTACAAGGAACTGAACATGGAAGATATTTCCGACATGGTAGGTTTCTCTAATCGTCAGTCTTTTTATGCTTCATTTTTCAAACTGAATGGTTGTACGCCGCGCGACTACAAACTTCGTCATTTCCAGCAGAATGCTGTACAGACAGATATGCCGAAGAAACGGGGAAGAAAGCCTGGTTCGAAAAATGTTACAAAGGCATTGAGTGTAGAATGAATTTCTCTGATATGATGAAGTCCACAGGAAGATGAATGTGTCTTTCTGTGGGCTTTATTGTTGAATTAAATGATATAATACATGAACTATATAGATGAAAAGTTTGCCGACATCCAGTTGTTGAGGTATAAATTGGAAGGTTTTGAAGCTCTGAGGCTTCAACAGAAAATATATATATATTATCTGTCGAAGGCTGTTCTTTCAGGCAGAGACATCACGTTTGACCAATTTGGAAAATATAATCTTAGCATTCGCAAGGTGCTTGAAAGTATTTTCCTTCTTTACAACGGCAGCCGTGACACTCATGACTTTCAGGCGTTGACAGTCTATTTGAAACGAGTGTGGTTCTCAAATGGTATCTATCATCACTATGGGTGTGATAAATTCAAACCTGAATTCAGTAAGGACTTTTTTTGTGATGCCTACAATAGCCTTTCCTATGAACAGTTGGCATTAGGGTCAGAGGAAGAAAAGAACAATTTGCTGAATGAAATTCTGTCGGTTATCTTTGATGCTGACTATTTGCCAAAGCGTGTTAACAAGGCTGAAGGCGTAGACCTCATCAAGACGTCTGCCTGCAACTTCTATGAAGATGTTTCGCAAAGTGAGGTTGAAAGTTTTTATAATGGCATGAAGGTGGAGGGAGATGCTCGTCCTGTTTCCTATGGACTTAATTCTAAGTTGACCAAGCAAAACGGGAAGTTGACAGAGCTTGTCTATAAGGCAAATGGCATGTATGGCAATAAAATCCGTCAAATCATCCATTGGCTGACGAAGGCTTCTCAATATGCTGAAAATGAACAGCAGAAGAAGGTTATAGCCATTTTGATAAAGTATTATCAGACGGGCGACCTTAAATACTTTGACGAGTATTCTATTGAGTGGCTGAAAGAGCAGGAAGGACAAGTTGATTTCATCAATGGCTTCATAGAAGTTTATGGTGACCCCTTGGGATTGAAAGGCTCGTGGGAGGGGATTGTTGAGTATAAGGATGCTGAGGCAACAAAGCGTACTCGTCTGATCAGCGAGAATGCGCAGTGGTTTGAAGACCATTCCCCTGTGGACAGGAGGTTTAAGAAAAAGACTGTTCGGGGCGTGACGGCAAATGTCATTTGTGCGGCAATGCTCGGAGGAGACGAATATCCCTCTACAGCTATAGGTATAAATCTTCCGAATGCCGACTGGATTAGAGTAGAGCATGGTTCTAAAAGTGTCACCATTGGGAACCTCACAGATGCCTATAGTAAGGCTTCGCGAGGGAATGGATTCATGCAGGAGTTTGTCATTGATGATGAAACGCGGGCACTCATTGATAGATATGGAGATTTGTGTGATGAACTTCATACGGATTTGCATGAGTGTCTTGGACATGGCAGTGGGCAGTTGTTGAAGGAAACGGATCCCGATGCGTTGAAGGCTTACGGAAATACGATAGAAGAGGCGCGTGCCGATTTGTTTGGACTGTATTATCTGGCTGATGACAAGTTGGTAGAATTGGGACTGACCCCAGATAGGGAAGCCTATAAAAGCCAATATTATACTTATATGCAAAATGGTCTGCTGACACAGGCCGTAAGGATAGAATTGGGTAATGACATCGAAGAGGCACACATGAGAAATCGGGCATTGATAGCCAATTGGGCACTCGATATGGATGTAGAACAGCAGATAGTAGCATTAGAGATGCATGGCGGAAAGCATTATGTGTCGGTGAAGGATTACGAAGGCTTGAGAGGAATTTTTGCCCGTCAGTTGGGCGAAATACAACGTATCAAGAGTGAAGGTGATTTCAATGCAGCTCGGGCATTGGTTGAAAAATATGCCGTTCACATAGACTCTCAGTTGCATCGGGAGATTCTTGAACGCTATGAAAAGTTGGGGATAGCCCCTTATAAAGGCTTTTTGAACCCGTGGATGAAGCCTGAATATGATGAAAATGGCAATATTGTGGACATCAAGTTGGATTATACAGAAAGCTATGCACATCAGATGATGCGTTATTCAAGTGAATATTAATGTAAAGTGAGAATGTATATGAAGTTGAATGATAAGTTGAAGAAAATTAAGCAAAGCTTCAGACTTTATATGAATGGGCCTGCTTCTCAGTCTATGCGTGAGAAGGGCCTGAATTACAATGTCAATTGGGGCGTACCATTGATAAACCTTCATGAAATGGCCAAGGAATATGGAAAGGATTATGAACTTGCCGTTGCTTTGTTTAAGGAGAATGTGCGTGAATGCAAGATTCTTGCCACATTGATTATGCCAGCCGATAGAATGGAGGCTGATTTGGCTGAAGTTTGGTTGGAACAGACCCGCACACAGGAAATTGCCGAAATGTTGGCCATGAATCTTTTCCAACATGTGGATTATGCCTCTGTTCTTGCTTTTGAATGTATTGCTTCAGAGAATAATCTCTATCAGATTTGTGGTTTCAATCTTTTGGGTAGATTGTTCGGAAAGGGGCTGGAACCCAATGAACGTGGTATTAATGAATTCTTGGATCAAGCAGCTGTAGCACTGAGTAATGAAAATATGGGTGTTAAACATGCTGCTATGAACGCCATTTTGAGTTTCGCGGAGTTGGGGAATGACTATGAAATGATTGTCAGGAAGGCCTTGCATGACGTTGTTGAGATTTAAAGTGAAAATTATGTTATTATATTTCTCAATCTGATATAAAATTACTAATTTTGTATGTTGAATTGTTTCAAACAATTATTCAATGGCAAGAGAGGAAACCCAACGGGCTTACGATGTTCTGAATAAGTTTCTGAAATCGGATAATCACCGCAAAACTCCTGAACGTTATGCAGTGTTGGATGCTATCTACAGTATGGATAGCCTTTTCACCATGGATGCCTTAAATGAGGCTTTGAATGAAAAAAGATTTAGGGTGAGCAGGGCAACTCTTTATAATTGTATGAATTTATTTCTGAAGTTAGGGCTCGTAGTTAGGCATCATCTTCAGGATGCCATAGTCTATGAGGCGGCATTCTCTGCACAGGGGTATGTTCGGCTGATTTGCCGGATGTGTGGAAGGGTTACGGAACAGAAGAACCTGGAACTTGAGAAAACAATTGGAGAAATGAAAATCAGCCGTTTTCGTAAAGATAATTTCACGCTCTATTTATATGGAGTTTGTGGTAAATGTCAATCAAAAAAGATACGTTAAAACACATCTGAAGTCAATATAAAGTCTAAAAAGGAATAATCTATAGGATAAAATGAATACAACAGGTAAAGTTGATGTCCTGCTCGGTTTGCAGTGGGGTGATGAAGGAAAAGGGAAAGTAGTTGATGTCTTGACACCGAACTATGATGTTGTAGCGCGCTTTCAGGGTGGTCCTAATGCAGGCCACACACTGGAGTTCGAAGGTCAGAAATATGTGCTTCGCTCAATTCCTTCTGGTATCTTCCAAGGTGGTAAGGTAAATATCATCGGTAATGGAGTTGTGCTTGCCCCTGATTTATTTATGGGAGAAGCCAAGGACTTGGAGAAAAGTGGTCATCCTTTGAAAGAGCGTCTGCATATATCTAAGAAAGCTCACCTCATTATGCCGACACATCGCCTTTTAGACCGTGCCTATGAAACAGCTAAGGGAAAGGCTAAAGTGGGTACTACGGGGAAAGGAATAGGCCCGACTTACACTGATAAGATAAGCCGTAATGGTTTGAGAGTAGGGGATATTATTGAGAACTTTCAAGAAAAATATGCTGCTCACAAGGCGCGTCACATGAAGATGCTGGAAGCATTGGGATGGACTGACTTCGAAGGTTTCGATGAGGTTGAAAAGACTTGGATGGAAGGAGTTGATTATATGAGCCAGTTCCACTTTGTTGATTCTGAGCACGAAATCAACAATATCCTGCGTTCAGGGAAAAGCATTCTGTGTGAGGGTGCTCAGGGAACCATGCTTGACGTGGATTTTGGCTCTTACCCATTCGTTACATCCTCCAATACCGTTTGTGCGGGAGCCTGCACCGGTTTGGGAATAGGTCCTAACAAGATAGGAGAAGTTTATGGTATCATGAAGGCTTATTGCACTCGTGTTGGTGCAGGCCCTTTCCCTACAGAGCTTTTTGATGAAACAGGCAAAATGCTTCGTGACCTTGGCCATGAATATGGTGCCGTGACAGGACGTGAACGCCGTTGTGGTTGGGTAGACCTCATTCAATTGCGTTATTCTATTATGATTAATGGTGTTACCCAGCTGATACTCATGAAGAGTGATGTGCTTGATTCCTTTGAAACAATCAAGGCATGCGTGGCGTATAAACTGAAAGATGGAAGCCTTACGAAGGAATTGCCTTACGAACTTGAAGGTGTTGAACCTGTCTATAAGGACTTCCCTGGTTGGAAGACGGATATGACTAAGTTTACTGAACAATCACAATTCCCACAGGCGTTCCATAATTACATTAAGTTTTTAGAGGATTTCCTGGAGACACCCATAAAGATTGTCTCTATAGGGCCTGACAGAGAACAGACTGTTATTTTATAAAAAAATAGAAGAATATATGGCACAAAAACCATCCATTCCAAAGGGAACCCGGGATTTCGGGCCGGAGGAAATGGCAAAAAGAAATTATATTTTCAATACTATAAAGGATGTTTATGCCCTTTATGGTTTTCAGCAGATAGAAACGCCTGCAATGGAAACCTTACAGACGCTCATGGGAAAGTATGGTGAAGAAGGTGATAAACTGCTTTTCAAAATACTGAATTCCGGTGATTATCTGAATAAGGTTACAGATGAAGAGCTAAGCGAACGTAATCCGCTTCACTTGGCCTCAAAACTATGTGAAAAAGGACTTCGTTATGATTTGACAGTTCCTTTTGCGCGCTATGTTGTGATGCACCGTGAAGAACTTCAATTGCCCTTCAAACGCTATCAGATACAACCTGTGTGGCGTGCAGACCGTCCACAGAAAGGACGTTATCGTGAATTCTACCAGTGTGATGCAGATGTTGTTGGTTCTGATTCCTTGTTGAACGAGGTTGAACTGATGCAGATTGTTGACACTGTCTTTACGAAATTCGGTGTAAGAGTTCAGATAAAGATTAATAACCGAAAGATACTTACGGGCATTGCTGAGGTTATCGGAGAAGCTGACAAGATCGTTGATATAACAGTCGCTATTGATAAACTCGACAAAATAGGTCTCGATAATGTCAATGCAGAGTTGAAGGCTGATGGTATCAGTGACGAGGCTATAGAGAAGCTTCAGCCTATCATTTCTTTGGAAGGAACGAATGAGGACAAACTCAATACCATTGCTAAAGTGCTTGAAGGTTCTGATGTAGGACTGAAAGGTGTTGAAGAAACGAAGTTCATCCTTGATGCTTTGAAGGTTACAGGATTGAACAATGAAATACAACTCGATTTGACACTGGCCCGTGGACTCAACTACTATACGGGAGCTATCTTTGAGGTGAAAGCACTTGATACACCAATGGGAAGTATCACAGGTGGTGGTCGTTACGATAATCTTACAGGTATCTTCGGCATGCCGGGCTTGAGTGGTGTCGGTATCTCATTTGGTGCAGACCGAATTTATGATGTTTTGAATGCACTTGACCTCTATCCCAAAGAGGCAGTTAATGCCACACAAGTCTTATTTATCAACTTTGGTGAGAAAGAGACTGCTTATTGTCTTCCTTTTGTTACCAAGGCTCGAAAGGCTGGTATTCGTACGGAAATATTCCCAGACAAGGCAAAGATGAAAAAGCAGATGGGTTATGCAAATGCTAAGAATATTCCTTACGTGGTGCTTGCAGGTGAAAATGAAATCAATGAAGGAAAGCTTATGCTGAAGGATATGCAGACAGGCGAACAGACATTGATTACAATTGATGAGCTGATAGCTACTGTTTCTAAGTAAAACTTTAATAGGGTAGAAATGGCAGAAACTATTTCTACCCTTTATAAATATAATCTAACTACTTAATAATTGTCATATGAAACACTCTCTTTATATCTTAATTGTATTCTTACTTGTTGTTTTGATAGCAACCGATAAGCATAAACCTGTTGTTTATATTATTGGTGATTCAACTGCGGCAGAGAAGAATAATCCGCTTGGAAATCCAGAAAGAGGGTGGGGAATGATGTTGCAAGGGTGCTTTACGGAGGATGTTATCGTGAGTAATCATGCTGTCAATGGCAGATCGAGCAAGAGTTTTCGTGATGAAGGACGGTGGCAGAAGATACTTGAAAGTCTGAAGCCTGGTGATTATGTGATTATTCAATTTGGGCATAATGACTCAAAACCTGACGTAGAACGGCACACAGACCCCAATACAACTTTTGCAGAAAATCTTGAACGCTATGCTCTGGAAACCAAAGCAAAAGGGGCAGTTCCTATATTGATGAGCCCTGTTGCACGTAGGTGTTTCTATAAAATGCCTGACAGAATCATTGACGATGAAAAGTTGAGAACTGTGGCCTATGGAGACGAACTGACAAACAGTGACACTCTTGTTGATACTCATGGGGCCTATCGTTGGGTTGCACGACGAGTTGCCCAAAAGCTGAAGGTATGCTATATTGGTGCTAATGCCATTACTTCTCAAATTGAACAGCGTCATGGGGTTGTTGGAAGTAGAAAATTACATGTATGGCTGAAGCCTGGTGAATGTGCTTCCATCCCGCAAGGAAGGAAAGATAATACACATTATAATATATATGGTGCCTTTACGGTTGCTAATGCATTGGCAGAAGCCATAGGTGAACAGATACCGGATTTGAAGCCTTATATCAGGCATTATGATGCTGTAGTTTCAACTCGTGGGCGAGGCAATTACTTTTCTTTAGACAGTGCCCTCTCCCATAAGCCAGTGAAAGGAACCTATCATGTGCTTGTCATGGATGGCCAGTGGAAAGGGACAAAAGAACTGTCTGACAAGAGATTGAAAATTACGTTATATGGGCAGGCGAAGATATGTCGCTAAAGATATATGGTGAAAAAAGCTTAAACATTTGCTGTTTACAGGCAAAGTATTTTGCTTTTAGCATGTTTTACGCTATCTTTGCAAACAAGAACAGGATTAATGGTAATACAAAACACGTAAAATTAAAAAACAAAAACATTATGAAGAAGAAATTTATTTGTACGGTATGTGGTTATATTCATGAAGGTACTGAGGCTCCGGAGCAGTGTCCAATCTGTAAGGCTGACAAGAGTAAGTTCAAGGAAATGGAGGTTACTGACGGCGAATTGAAGTTTGCAACCGTTCATTATCTTGGCGCAGCTTACAAAGAAGGTGTTTCTGAAGAATTGATTCAGCATTGCAAGGAGACATTTGCAGGCGAGTGCAGTGAGGTTGGTATGTATCTTGCCATGGCACGCCAAGCTGATCGTGAAGGCTATCCAGAAATTGCCCGTGCCTATGAACATTATGCTTATGAAGAGGCTAACCACGCAAGCCGTTATGCTGAACTTTTAGGTGAGGTGCTTGCCGATACAAAGGCAAATCTTGAAGCTCGTATTGCAGCTGAACAGGGTGCATGTGCTGAAAAGTTTGAGTTTGCAAAGAAGGCTAAGGCTGAAGGCAACGACACTCTCCATGACACTATCCACGAAATGGCTAAGGATGAGGCTCGCCATGCAGCTGGTTTTGCCGGTCTTTATAAGAGATTTTTCAAGTAGTCTCCGCAAAGCCAACTCTGAGACCCCCTTTCTTGTAAAAGAAGGAGTTTGAAAATATAAGCCATGTCTGACTTTTTACAAAGTCGGATGTGGCTTTTTCATATTTCCACTCATAGACAGTAAGGCCTCTTTGAAGATTAAGTTGTAAATCTCAAACAAGCCATATTTGTGTATTCTTTCCTCAACATGCGCTTTGTTTTATAACAGCTTGTAAATCATTGATTATCATATTGTTATGTATTATGCCTCAAGTGGCTTTATGTTTTGCGTCAAATCATCGTGCAATCTGCCTTAAGTTACCCTGCAATCTGCGTCAAGTTACGCTGTGTTTTGCATCAGGTTGCGTGGCAATCTGAATTAGGTTACACATCAGGGCATTTGACATTGTCAAATCACGTCTGTTTTCTCATCTTTTGTTTCTGTAGATAGTTGTTCTTCATCACTAAGCGTCTGTCTTGTTTACGCAAGTTCGGAAAGTTCCAACCACCGCATGCTTTTCTCATCTAACAGCTCTCTCAATGCAGGGAGTTGTTTGCTTTTCTCTGTCAGTTCGTCTACGGATAAAGCGCCGGAGCACAAATCTTCTTCTATTTTCTTGCATTCTTTTTCCAACTGTTCGATTTCTTTTCCCAACTGTTCAAACTCTCGCTTTTCCTTGAAAGTCATCTTTTTGCGGTCGTCATGATGATAGTTGACTTTGGCTTTCACCTCTTTTGTCTTGCTGTTTTTCTCTGTTTCTTCCTTTGATTTCAGCTGTGACCACTCGCGATACTGCGTATAGTTGCCTGGGAAATCGGCTATCTGACCATTTCCCTTGAACACCAACAGGTGGTCGATGACTTTGTCCATGAAGTAGCGGTCATGGCTGACGATGATTACACAGCCAGGAAAATCCTGCAGATATTCCTCTAATACCTGTAAAGTTTGAATGTCAAGGTCGTTGGTCGGTTCGTCTAATACAAGGAAATTAGGGTTCTTCATCAGAACCGTACAAAGGTAGAGCTTGCGTCGTTCACCGCCGCTGAGCTTGTAAACATAGTTGTGTTGTTGCTCAGGAGTGAACATAAAATATTGCAGGAACTGGCTTGCTGTCATGTGTCGGCCACCCCCTAAGTCTATATAGTCAGCAATTTCCGTGATAACATCAATGACTTTCTGTTGTTCGTCAAACTTTAATCCTTCCTGTGAGAAATAACCAAATCGAACGGTTTCACCAATATCAAACTTGCCACTGTCGGGCTTTACCAAACCCAACAGCATTTTAATGAAGGTTGATTTTCCTGTTCCGTTATTGCCTACGATGCCCATTTTCTCGAAGCGGGCAAAGTTATAGTAGAAATCTTTTAGAATGACATTTTCCGGGCTCCAGGCTTTGCTGACATACTGACATTCAAAGATTTTAGAGCCAATATAGACATTGTTGGCTTTCAAACGAAGTTGCCGTTCTTCGATACGTTGCTTAGCTTTGGCCTCCAAGTCATAGAAAGCCTCTTCTCTGTAGCGTGCCTTATGACCACGTGCCTGCGGCATGCGCCTCATCCAGTCAAGCTCTTTACGATAAAGGTTGTTTGCACGGACAATCTCTGCTCTTGTGTTGTCAATTCGTTCCTGCCTCTTTTCAAGATAGTAACTGTAGTTGCCTCGATAGGTATATATGGTTTGATTGTCGAGTTCAAGAATGATATTGCACACTCGGTCAAGGAAGAAACGGTCGTGGGTCACCATCAACAAAGTTTTGTTTCCACGGTTCAGATAGCCTTCAAGCCATTCTATCATCTCTAAGTCAAGGTGGTTGGTAGGCTCATCCAAGATGATGAAGTCGGGTTCTGTAATGAGAACATTGGCCAAGGCCACGCGTTTCTGTTGCCCACCGCTAAGCTGTCCCATGGGCTTTTGCAGATCTGTAATCTTCAACTGCGTAAGGACTTGCTTGGCTTTCAATATCTTTTCAGGACTCCCTTCATGATTGAAGCAGGCGTCAAGCACGCTCTCTCCCATGTCAAACTTAGGACATTGCTCGAGATAACCGATGCGCAGGTCATTGCGGTAGATGCAGGCGCCACCGTCCTTGCTTTCTTTCCCCGTGAGAATAGAGAGCAGTGTAGACTTCCCAGTACCGTTTTGTGCAACGAGTCCGACCTTTTGTCCCTCGGCAATTGAAAAGGAAATACGGTCAAAGAGAACCTGGGCACCAAAGTGTTTTGTCAGCTCCTGAACGTCAAGATAGGGTATCTGTGCCATTATAGCGATTTGTTTATTTCGTCAATATAGGCAAGGAGTTCTTCGCGCCCCAGCTTTTTCTCTGAAGAAGTAATATAATAAGGTGGGAGAGTTTCCCATCTGTCCTTCAGTTGTTCCAACCATTTCTGTGCATTCTGTTTAGCTTTTCCCGGGCCTAATTTGTCTGCTTTTGTAAACACAATGGTGAAAGGAACATTGCTTTCTCCGAGCCAATCAATAAACTCACGGTCTATTTTCTGCTGTTCATGCCTTATATCTATCAATACAAATACGTTGATAAGCTGCTTGCGTTGCAGGATATAGGATGCAATCATCTGTTCCAATTTCTGCTGTACAGTCTTTGAACGTTTGGCAAAGCCATAGCCTGGAAGATCAACAAGATACCATTCATTGTTGATGATGAAATGATTAATCAGAAGTGTTTTCCCTGGAGTTGCGGAGGTCTTGGCCAATCCTTTATGGTTGCAGAGCATATTGATAAGGCTCGATTTTCCAACATTTGAACGCCCGATAAAAGCATATTCGGGTTTGTCATCCTTTGGACATTTGCTCACTGTTGGGGCTGAAATGACGAATTCAGACTTCTTGATTTCCATATTATTATCAGTTTTTTATTTGCAAAGATAGTAAAAAATATTATCTTTGCAGGTAAAACAAGGATAATATGAAGCTGATCAGTTGGGGATTTATCGGTTGTGGAGAAGTGACGGAAAAGAAATCCGGTCCGGCCTTTGATGAGGTAGAAGGTTCACATGTCGAGGCCGTGATGAGTCGCAGTGAGGCTAAGGCCCGTTCCTATGCTGAACGTCATCATATTCGTAAATGGTATACTGATGCACAGGAACTTATTGATGACCCTGATGTCAATGCCATTTATATTGCGACACCTCCGTCAAGCCATGCCACGTTTGCTATCATGGCAATGAAGGCTGGCAAGCCTGTTTATGTGGAGAAACCCTTGGCAGCAAGCTATGAGGACTGTGCCCGGATTAACCGTATCAGTGAGCAGACAGGCGTGCCATGTTTCGTTGCTTATTATCGTCGTTACCTTCCTTATTTTCAGGAAGTGAGGAATATTCTCTCTCAAAATGTTATAGGCAACGTGACCAATGTACAGATACGTTTCTCCGTTCCACCGCGTGATTTAGACTATCAAAGCACAGAGAAGCTTCCTTGGCGACTGCAGCCGGATATTGCCGGAGGCGGTTATTTCTACGATCTTGCCCCACATCAGTTGGATATCCTGCAGGAACTGTTTGGTGTAATCACCCGTGCACATGGTTATTGTGCCAATCGTGCCCATCTGTATAAGGCCGAAGATACAATCAGTGCGTGCTTTCTTTTTGAAAGTGGACTGCCGGGAAGCGCTTCCTGGTGCTTTGTCGGACATCAGAGTGCAAGGGAGGATTGTATTGAAATCATTGGTGAGAAAGGGTCACTTTCATTCTCCGTGTACAACTATGACCCTATCAGACTTGTTACAAGTGAGGGAACAAGCAATATCGTTGTGCCTAATCCTCCTTATGTTCAGTTGCCGATTATCAAGTCGGTGATAGAGGATTTGCAGGGATTTGGTGCCTGCACATGTACTTCGGTCAGTGCGACTCCCGTGAATTGGGTAATGGATAGGATATTAGGTAAATTCTAATGATGTAATGGACATAAGGAAATTATCTGCTATTACCATTTTTCTATGTTTTTCGATACCGTCCTTTGCAGGTGGATATCATCTTAAAAACCGTTTCCTCGATAAGCTTTACAGCATAGCAAAGGACTTCTCTCGGATTGATACAGACTATATTGAACCTCAGAAATACAATTATGCAGTCATGCTTCAGAATACCAATACCTATGAAATGTATCGTATTGCGAACAGTCTGCATCAAAGTGTGGATTTAGCTCCAGACCCAAGTTACAAGATTGGCCCATATTTTGGTTGGCGTTGGATATTCTTGGGTTACACGTTGGACGTAACCCACTTGTCGAGCAGAAACAAACGAAAGGGAATTGATCTCAGCCTTTACAGTAATCAGTTGGGGATTGATCTTTTCTATAGAACTACGGGTGATGATTATCATATCAGGAAGATAGACCTTAATGATAACCAGAAAATTGATGTCAGTTCGTTAAAGGGAGTGAACTTTGCCGGTTTACATGCTGATATACGTGGTTTCAACTTGTACTACATTACTAATCATAAGAAATTCTCATATCCGGCAGCTTTCAGTCAGAGTACTTGTCAGATAAAGAGTGCTGGTTCGCCTATTCTGGGCATAGGTTATACGCATCAGAAGCTTTCTATGGATTGGGAGGCTCTCTATGATGTGGTGACCAATCATTTGGGACCGGTTGAAGGGCTTGACAAGGTGAGGTTAGACAGTGCCGGCATATCTGTCAGTCGTGTCAAATATGATAACTATTCGGTCATGGGAGGCTATGGATATAATTGGGTTTTTGCCCGCCATTGGCTCTTTGATGTGTCTCTTTCGGCTTCTCTTGCCTATTTACACACGATCAGTGAGGCCGAGAAACAGCAGAATTTCTTTCGTTTCAATAAGTTTACTATTGATGGTATTGCCCGCTTTGGTGTTGTTTATAACAATTCAAAATGGTTTGCCGGGATGAGTTCAATCTTCCATACTTATAATTATCATGAACGGGAATTCTCTACCAACAGTGTATTTGGAAGTGTGAATTTCTATATCGGTTTTAACTTTGGAAAGAAGAAGTAGTTCATTTATTTGTTCTTTCCAATCCTAACAATGCGTATGCCAATCTGCATAGGATGCTTTGACATATAGGTGCGTAAGGGCATCGGTTCTTCGACAACCTTATGCCTGATTTGGCTTGCATTGAGCATATGCAGACCGTCTTTGTGCCATACCGCAATCCCAATATGGCTGGTGTCAAGCCCTTTCTTAGACGTGATAATGGCAATGATGTCTCCATCTTTTATGGTCTTACGATAGAGACTGTTATCGGCTATCTGCGCTTTGGGTATATAGTGAAACTTCTTCCCGGTCAGCTGTTGTTCCATTTTAGAAATTGCCTGTATCCATTCCGGGTGTGCTTTCAGCATAGGATAATTGTCAATATGCTGGCTCATATAGTCCACATTTACAGTCTGTACTTTTGTGAATGGTGCACTGTTCGCTTGAATTTCATGAACGAAGCCAAGTTTTGTGTTGTCAGAAATCCACGCTGTAAAGTAGTGCAGACGGGTAGGGTAATCCACTTTTCCTCCTTCGTATCTAAGCATTTGGAGATAATAACAGAAGTCTGCAAATGTCGGTAGCTTCTTGTTTTCTGTGCATAGTGTGAGTGCGAGTACGTTTTCTACGTAAGTAGTACAGTCCAATTGCCGTAGATTAACAATCAGCTGCTCCTGTTTGTTCACTTCTAATGTCTGTGCAACATATGGAACACCCATCAATTGCCGGGCATAGAAAAGTATAATATTTTTGTCTTTCGAAAGTTTTTTCCCCTGTTCCAACAGCTTCATGACTTTGATGCTGTCTGCTTTCGTATAGCAAACAGCAGCATTCAGATGCACTGATATTATGAAGAACAATGCCAAGAAGATTTTCCTTATCACTTTGTTTATAATCTAAATTCTTATAATCTGTTTGACTCCTTTTACCGTTTTCAGTTTTTTGATAAGTTGATTGAGTTTGCTGTTGTCTTCAATCATCAATACTACGTTGCCACTGAACAAGCCATCGTGTGAGTCAATACTAATGGATCGCATGGTAAGTTTATCCTCTTTAGAGATGATATTGGTGATGTTGCTGACAATTCCGATGTCATCATTGCCAATGATGCGTAATGTAATGGCATACTGACTGCTTCCTTTTCCACTCCATTTAGCTTTCACAATGCGATAGCCGAAGCGCTTGCGGAGTTCTGGGGCATTAGGGCAAGTGTTGCGATGGATAGTAATCCCCCCGCTGACAGTTACGAAACCGAAAACATCGTCGCCATAGATAGGATGACAGCATTGTGCCAGTTTATAGTCAATACCTTTCAGGTTACGGTCAATCACCAGTACATCATCCTCCTTATAGGCAAATTTCTCGTTTGGATTCTTGTATTCAAAGTTTTCTGCACTCTCTGCTTGTCGCGTGCCACTGTCATGGTCGCGAACTTCTATATAGCGTTCAATAACCGTGTTGGCATCCAGTTTTTCATCAGCAATGTCTTTATAGAAGTCTGACGTTTCCTTATACCCTAATTTCTTGATGATATGCGACATCAGGCTTTCTTCTATCTCAATCTTCTTATTCTTGAATCTTCTTTCAAGAAGTTCTTTGGCATAAAGTCCATCCTTAGCCTGCGTTTCTTTCAGTGCAAGACGGATTTTTGCTTTTGCTTTTGAACTTTTCACAATGTTGAGCCAGTCGCGTTTAGGCTTTTGGTTGCTCTGTGTCAGAATTTCAACCGTGTCACCAGAATGCAGCTTTTCCCTGAAACTGACAGCCTTTCCATTGATTTTTCCACCGGTACATGTGTTGCCAATATTGGAATGGATATAGTAAGCAAAGTCTAAAATGGTTGCACCCTTGGGGAATTTCAATAAATCTCCCTTTGGTGTAAACACATAAACTTCGTCTTCATAGAGGTCCATCTTGAACTGATCCATCAGTTGAAGGTCATCATTATTTTCCAAGGCAGACCGTATATTGGCCAACCATTCGTCGATGCTGCCTTCACTTTTGATGCCTTTATATCGCCAATGAGCCGCCAGTCCGTGTTCGGCAATTTCGTCCATGCGCTCAGTACGGATTTGCACTTCAACCCATTTGTTCTCTGGCCCAAGTACAGTGATATGCAGACTCTCGTAGCCATTGCTCTTCGGTACGCTGAGCCAATCGCGCAAGCGCTTGGGGTTGGGTTGGTACATGTCTGTGATGATAGAGTAGACCTGCCAACATTGCATCTTCTCTTTCTCTAAGGGAGAGTCCAAGATGATGCGAATGGCAAAGAGATCGTAGATGCCTTCGAACTTGCATTTCTGTTTCTTCATCTTCTGCCAGATAGAGTGAATGCTCTTCGTTCGTCCCTTCATGTGGAATTTCAGGCCTGCATTTTTTAGCTGTTCCTCTATTGGCCCGATAAACCGTTTGATATAAGCATCTCGGGAAGTCTTGGTCGCATTCAGCGAATCCTTTATCATATAGTAGGCATCATGCTCAAGGTATTTGAGGCTTAAATCTTCTAATTCACTCTTCAGTTTATACAAACCGAGTTTGTGAGCGAGTGGAGCATAGAGATAACTTGCCTCTTCGCTCACTTCCTTTTGAGCCTCTTTCGCTTCCGTATCACGGATTTGACGCATGAGATTCACTCTGTCTGCAATCATAATCAGAATGACACGCATGTCTTCAGAGAATGATATCAGCAGGTTTCTGAAGTTCTCACTCTCTATGATGGGGTTCTTCTTGTAGAGGTTATGGATTTTAACCAGACCATGAATAATGTGAGCTACGCTGGTTCCGAATTTTGTTTCTGTGTCCTCAAGGGTCAGATGACCATTGAGGACAAGTGTAAAGAGCATGGTGGCAAGCACGCCATCGCGTTTCAGACCAATCTCGTCTACGGCAATCTGTGCCGTGCGTAAAGCCTGGACTATGGGGTTAAGTCCGAAAATGTCACGCTGTATGTGTCCCTCAACGATAGCTGTTGTCAACTGTTCACGCAGTTGCTGTTCGTCATCGCTCTTCAAAGTTTCACCTATAATATCACGAAGATGATTGAGAATCTCCGTTGTTTCTTCGAGTTCTGATTTTGTAAATTCGAATTTCTCCATGTTTATTGATGTTGTTCCCTCAGAAGATCGTTCACGGTCTTGACGGGATTGAACGTTTCAAGAGGTACTTCTACGAATATTGTGTTCCAGTCGCTCATAGCACCATTCCACAAACCTGGCAGTTCAAGCGCTTTCAGTTCGCGTCCGTCCTTGCTCTTGTTGCTGATGAAACCTGTTGAATGATCTATGTAATCTGGTAAATGGAAAGCATGTCCCTGATAGTCTTTGATAGCACAAACTAAGTCGACGGGATTGAAATGTGTGCCATTTCTGAACATCTTCATATATTCCTCGTTGGCGGTATCTATCTGACTACTCTCCAAAATCTGTAGGCTTACAGTGCCGTCTTGATTATAAGTAAGGAAAGGTCCACCGCCAGGTTCGCCTACATTCTTCACGACACCACACACGCGGATAGGGCGGTTAAGTTTTGTTCTAAGATATTTTGCTAATTCAGCATCAGTCTGTTTGTCAATGCCGGTCTTTCTGCAGCATAAGTCATTCTGCACGAAACGTTTGATTTCTTCAAGCTCTTCATGGCTGTATTTCCCTGTGTCGAGCAATGCAAGATAGTTGAAAATCTTCTGCTGTATGTCCACGAGTATGCCGGCAATCAGTTGCTTATAAGTCACGGTCGACGGTTTGAGCCTGTCAGGTACGACGTTGTCGATATTCTTGATAAACACGATGTCAGCGTCAATCTCATTGAGATTTTCTATCAATGCACCATGCCCGCCGGGACGGAAAAGCATACTTTGGTCTACATTTCTGAAAGGAGTATTGTCCGTATTGGCTGCAATCGTATCCGTACTTGGCTTTTGTTCGGAAAAACTGATATTGTATGACACTCCGAACTTCTTTGCAAGATGGTCTGCCTTCTCTTTAACCTTAGCCTTGAACAAAGCCAAATGGTCATGACTTACAGTGAAATGAACATTGGCCTCACCGTTACAGTTAGCATAGAGTGCTGCTTCCACGAGGTGCTCTTCCATTGGAGTGCGTGGCCCATCCTCATAGTTGTGGAATAACAGCAGGCCCTTTGGAAGGCTGCCATAATTCAATCCGGCCGGTTGCAATAGATTGGCAACGATATCCTTATAGCGTCCTTCTGCAATCAAGTCAACAATATCTTTGCCTTGGTTGGCTTTACATGCCTCGTTCAAAGCATCTTTGAAAGCGAAATGTTCTATCTCGGCAAAGAATGTCTTCTCAAAATCTGTGGTCGGAACTTCATAAGGTGCGGAGAGGAAAGCAAACATATTCTTGAACATTCTGCTGGCTGCACCGCTGGCAGGAACGAATTTTACAATCTTATGCGGACGCTCTTTATATTGCTTCCATTGTTGAATGAAAGCGTCACGTTCTTCATTTGAGGGCGCAACTATGCCATTCCCGACAGATGCTGCAGCTTCAAGGCGCAGAAAGGGAAAGCCTTCTGCTATCTGTTTCAACTGTTTTTCCACTTGCTTCTCACTGATACCACGTGAAGCTAACTGTTTTAGGTCTTGCTTTGATAGTGTCATATTTCTTTCGATTAGATTAAAAAAATCAATTATCATCTACAAATTTACAATATTTTTTATTATTCCTCACAAAAGAAGATGAAATGAATATTAAAATCATCATATTTTCTTTATTCGTCAATTTGCATCATCTTTTATGGCAATATTCTACGTTTAGCATGTTGGAAAGGGATGATTTGCAGGGCAATGATTTTACCTATAGCTGCCAATAGCAGTGATGAAAGTTGAAAACTTTATTTTTTAACGCAGCTTTGTGATATTTCGTGTAGGCTTGTTTTGACTGTAACAGTTTTGTTTTGTCTGTAAATATTGTTCTTAGTTTTTAACACTTCGGAGCATTGCCAAATAGAGAATAAAAGGCAGGAAAACAAAGGTTGTTTTCTGATTTCAAAGCCAGGGCATTGCAATTTAAGTCATTATGCGCTGTAACTTGACGCAGAATACAGGGTCTTTTGAGTCAAAACGTGCGGTCATCTGATGCAGATTGTGAGGTAATTTGATGCAAGTTGCAATGCTTTTTAGTGTGATTTTGCTTTGTAATCAGTTTGAAGTTTCATAATTATCTGATAGTCAACATGTTGTTAGCACTTAAAAAATGGCGCATATATGGAACGGAGAAGTCATTCATTCTAAATCTGTAAAGTAATTGAGCAGAGTTGTAAATATATATGATAGTTTTTAACCTATTATTCGTTTACTGTCATTATACAGCAACATCTGGTGCACTTTATGAATTCAAGGCAAAAGTAGAGCCGAGTATGAGCGTTTCTTAAGCGTGGCAGTTGACAACGGGAGGGGGCTGATGGTGATAAATATAATGCTGCAAAGTGAAAAAGAATAAAAAAGAATAGAGGATATTTGCATATTTGAGAATAATTGTTAACTTTGCCCTATGAAAGCAGAAAACAAAATATAAGATAACTTATCAGAGAAAATATAAACAGATATTCTTTTATAGATTATGGCAAAGATTAAGACAATAGGCATTCTGACTTCGGGTGGTGATGCGCCGGGAATGAATGCGGCTATACGTGCGGTGACACGCGCCGGGATATATAATGGTTTTAATATCAAGGCGATTTATCGTGGTTATGATGGTCTTATCAATGATGAAATCGTTGATTTTACAACAGAAAATGTAAGTGGTATCATCAATCAGGGCGGCACAATGCTGAAGACTGCGCGTTCGGAGGAATTCAAAACTACCGAAGGACAGCAGAAAGCTTATGATAATATTGTCAAGGAAAACATAGATGCTTTGGTGGTTATAGGTGGTAACGGCTCGCTGACCGGAGCGATGAAGTTTGCTCAAGAGCATGATCTTTGTTGCATAGGACTGCCCGGAACCATAGATAATGACCTTTATGGAACCGACAGTACCATTGGGTATGATACGACAATGAACACGATTGTGGAGTGTGTAGACCGCATTCGGGATACGGCCCAGAGCCATGAACGCATCTTCTTTGTTGAGGTGATGGGGCGTGATGCGGGCTTCTTGGCACAGAATTCTGCAATAGCTTCGGGTGCAGAGGCTGCTATTATTCCAGAAGACAGCACCGATGTCGACCAGTTGGCACAGTTCATGGAGCGCGGTATTCGAAAGAGCAAGAGAAGTTGTATCGTGATAGTCAGCGAAAGTCCGAAGTGTGGTGCCATCTATTATGCAAATCGTGTGAAGAAAGAATTCCCGCAGTATGACGTTCGTATCTCTATATTGGGACACCTTCAGAGAGGTGGACGTCCTACGGCTCGTGACCGCATATTGGCCAGCTGCACGGGTGTAGGTGCAATCGAAGCTATCATGCAGGGACAACGCAATATCATGGTTGGTGTGAGGAACAACGAAGTGGTCTATGTGCCATTGAGCGAAGCAATCCGAAGCGATAAACCGTTTGACAGAAAACTGATAAAAGTGCTTGATGAGTTGAGTATATAATGTTTAAAAGGTTTTAAAAGGCTGTCTGTTTCGACATAAACCTCAAGATATTCTTGTGTTTTATACAGAATAATGGTACTTTTGCTAAATATAATTCAATCGAATCTTAATATTTAAAATTTAATAGCTTATGTCACAAATTATAGGACACATCTCTCAGATTATCGGTCCGGTTATTGATGTATACTTCGATACAAAGGGTCAGGATGCAGAGAAGGTGTTGCCAAAGATTTATGAGGCACTTAAAGTGAAGCGTGCCGATGGCAGCGACCTTGTAATAGAGGTTCAGCAGCATATTGGTGAAGACACCGTCAGATGTGTAGCTATGGATAATACCGATGGACTTCAGCGTGGTCTTGATGTTGTTTCTACAGGTAGTCCGATCACAATGCCTGCCGGTGAACAGATTAAGGGCCGAATGATGAATGTCATTGGCAAGCCTATCGATGGTATGGAGGAATTGGATATGCAAGGTGCCTATCCTATCCATCGTGCAGCACCTACGTTCGACCAGCTTTCAACCCATAAGGAGATGTTGGCGACAGGCATCAAGGTTATCGACTTGCTGGAGCCATATATGAAAGGTGGAAAGATTGGACTCTTCGGTGGTGCAGGTGTAGGTAAGACTGTGCTCATTATGGAGTTGATCAACAATATTGCCAAGGGACATAACGGTTACTCTGTATTTGCCGGAGTAGGAGAGCGTACGCGTGAAGGAAATGACCTCTTGCGTGACATGTTGGAGAGTGGCGTTATCAAATATGGTGAGGCTTTCAGAAAGGCCATGGAAGAAGGTAAGTGGGATTTGTCGTTAGTCGATAAGAAGGAACTTGCCGAGAGTCAGGCTACACTTGTCTATGGTCAGATGAACGAACCTCCAGGGGCACGTGCTTCTGTTGCCTTGTCTGGTTTGACAGTTGCCGAAGAATTCCGTGATCATGGTGATAAGAATGGTGAGGCTGCCGATATCATGTTCTTCATTGATAATATCTTCCGTTTTACTCAGGCGGGTTCTGAAGTATCTGCACTTTTAGGCCGTATGCCTTCAGCTGTAGGTTATCAGCCTACGTTGGCCAGCGAAATGGGAGCAATGCAGGAACGTATTACCTCAACGAAGAATGGTTCTATTACTTCTGTTCAGGCTGTCTATGTGCCGGCAGATGACTTGACTGACCCTGCCCCTGCTACAACGTTCTCTCACTTGGACGCTACAACAGAACTCTCAAGAAAGATTGCAGAGTTGGGTATTTATCCTGCTGTAGACCCATTAGGTAGTACATCGCGTATCCTTGATCCTCTGATTGTGGGCAAAGCTCATTATGATTGTGCACAGCGTGTAAAGCAGTTGCTTCAGCGTTATAACGAACTTCAGGACATTATTGCTATCTTGGGTATGGACGAACTCTCTGATGAGGACAAGTTAACCGTAAATCGTGCACGTCGTGTTCAACGTTTCCTTTCTCAACCATTTACTGTAGCTGAACAGTTTACCGGATTGAAAGGCGTTATGGTTCCTATTGAAGAAACTATCAAAGGCTTCAATGCTATCCTTGATGGTGAAGTAGATGATCTCCCAGAACAGGCCTTTATCAACGTAGGAACTATAGAAGATGCAAAGGAAAAGGCAAAGAAACTGCTTGAAGCAGCTAATGTCTAATATGCTGAAAGTAAGGAGTTTGGTAGATATGATAAACTTAAAACTTGAAATTGTATGTCGCATTTGAGAGTTGTATCTCCGGAAAGAGTGGTCTTCGATGGTGAGGTAATGTGTGTCACTGTGCCTGGAGCAATGGGAGAGTTTGAAATCTTGGAACATCACGCTCCGATTATATCTTCATTGGAAAAAGGGCATATTGTCTATCAACCCTTAGATAGTCAGACAGAAACGCTGGATATTCTCGGTGGTTTTGTAGAAGTACAGAAAGACGAGATACGTATATGTGTTGAATTATAATCAGACAGATGACGTTGGAAACGAATAGGCAGCTTGCAAGCAAAAGATATATCCGACAGGCAGTGCAGATTGTTTTTGCATTATTTCTGTTGGAATTGTTGGCTTTTCAATTGGTGGGAAGCGATTTGCTGTTGACTCCTATTCTTGTGAGTGTAGGCTTTGCTTTATTTGTGGAATTGGGCGATGCGCTCTCATGGAAGCGATTGGAAAGCAAGGGTGATGAAACTAAGGCAACCTTTTTTATGGCTGTTTCAGGGTTTCGATTTCTCTTGGCTTTGTTGGTGTTGTTTATTTATTATCTGAACACTGACCGTGGGGGAATGTTTACATTTCTTCTGTTGTTTGCTCCTTTTTATTTGGCCGTGCTTGCTCATCACTCTGTATTTTTCTCGCATTTGCGTAATAATAAATCGAAGAACCTTCGTTAATGACAATTGAGTAAAAGATGAAACAAATAAAATCATTACTGCTTCTATTGGTGATTGCCATGATGCCTCTGCAGTTGTTTGCAGCTCATGGAGCAGAAGGAGGGAAGCTGAATATTTCAGAGATAGTGCTTGGACATCTCTCTGATGATTATGAGTGGCATATTGCTTCTTATGACGGGAAGGCTCTCAGTATTCCACTTCCTGTCATCGTTAGAAGTTCGGCAACAGGGCAATGGACATTTTGTAAGCCTGAGACATTACCTTCCAACTTCTTCTTTGATGAAGCACATCATGGGAAGATTTATGAGAAAATGCCTGACGGAAGCAATGTAAGACCGTTGGATTTGAGTATTACAAAGGCTGTAGCCCAAATATGGATTGTAGTCATTGTCTTGCTTGGTATCTTTGGTTATTGTAGTCGTTGGTATAAGCATAGGGATGCAAAGAGTGAAGCACCTCGCGGTTTTGTCGGGGCTATGGAGATGATTGTGATGACAATTAATGACGATGTTGTAAAGTCATCAATTGGTGAAAAGCATTATAAGACTTATGCTCCATATCTGCTAACTGTTTTCTTTTTCATTCTTACTGCAAACCTGATAGGGCTTGTCCCCATATTCCCAGGCGGTGCCAATGTGACGGGAAATATCAATATAACAATGTTTCTTGCAGTATGTTCTATGCTTGCAATTAACCTCTTCGGTAACAAAGAATATTGGAAAGACATCTTTTGGCCTCATGTTCCTTTCTTGTTAAAGGCTCCAATCCCATTGATGCCGGTCATTGAGTTGTTTGGAGTATTTACAAAACCGTTTGCCTTGATGATTCGTCTTTTCGCCAACATGATGGCTGGACATGCTGTAATATTGAGTTTCACATGTGTGATTTTCTTAGGTTGGTCTATGGGTGTTGGCTTTGGACTTGGTCTGAACATATTCAGTATTCTCATGTTGTTGTTTATGAATTGCCTTGAATTATTGGTTGCTTTCGTCCAGGCATACGTCTTTACCTTGCTGAGTGCAGTCTTTATCGGCATGGCTCATAAGGAGGAAGGAGCAGAATAACAACTCACAGTAAAACTTATAAGAAATAGAAATATAAAATATTAATAACAAATAAAAAATTAAGATTATGATGATTTCAACATTATTGGCTGCTACAGGTCTGGCTCAGCTGGGCTGTGGTATTGGTGCAGGTATTGCAACAATTGGTGCAGGTTTGGGTATTGGTAAGATTGGTGGTAGTGCTATGGACGCTATTGCTCGTCAGCCGGAAGCATCAAGCAAGATTATGACAAACATGATTTTGACATCTGCATTCGTTGAAGGTTGTGCTTTGTTTGCTATTGCAGCTTGTGCATTTATTATTAAATAAGAAATAGAAATCAATTCGAATGGAGAATTTGCCATCAATATTGACGCCTGATTTAGGACTTCTGTTTTGGATGCTCCTTGCGTTCTTGGTGGTCTTTATCTGTCTTGCCCGCTTTGGCTTCCCTGTCATTATCAAGATGGTTGACGAGCGAAAGCAGTACATAGACGAAAGTCTGAATAAGGCACATGAGGCTTCAGAACGTTTGGCAAACATCAAGCAAGAAGGAGAGACCTTGTTGCAAGAAGCGCGTGAACAGCAGGCTAAAATAATGAAGGAGGCGGCTACAACCCGTGATGCTATTATAGAGCAGGCACAGGATAAGGCACGCGAAGAAAGCACACGTATCATCTCTGAAGCGAAAAAGCAAATAGAGGTGGAGAAACAGAGTGCTATTCGCGATATCCGTTCACAGGTGGCTGAACTCAGTATTCAAGTAGCTGAAAAGATCCTTCGGGAGAAATTGTCAAATGACAAAGCCCAGATGGATATGATTGACCGACTGCTGGATGAGGTTTCCGAAAAAGAAAATAAAGACTAAAAAATGTAGTTTATGGATTTAGGTGTAATATCAGTTCGATATGCCCGTGCTCTATTGAAGGGTGCCCTTGCTGAAAAGCAGGAAGATAAGCTCTATAAGGATATGCAAATTCTTTTGCAGAGCTATATCGAAGTGCCTGAACTGAGAATTACGATTGATAACCCTATGCTTCCAACAGACAAGAAACAGGCCGTGCTTGAAGCTGCCTGTGGTAAGGATGTAACGTCACTTACAAAGCGTTTTATAGCTCTTGTCCTAAAAGAAGACAGGGAAACTGCCCTGCAATTCATGGCTGCATCGTATATTACTCTTTACAGAAAGCATAAGAACATCACCCGTGGTAAACTTATTACAGCCTCTGCTGTCAGTCAGAACACAGTGGATAAGATGAAGCAGATGGTTGAGGATAGGACTCAAGGTTCTGTAGAATTCAATACGAAGATTGATAATGAACTCATTGGTGGCTTTATCCTTGAGTATGATGATTATCGTATGGATGCCAGTGTCAAAAGCAAACTTCGTGGTATTCTGTCAGAACTAAAGAAATAATAATTCAGTTTAATAGAAAGAAAAGATGTCAGATAAAATTAAACCAAGTGAGGTGTCTGAAGTACTTCTCAAAGAACTCCAGAGCATCAACAGCGGGGAACAGTTTGACGAAGTAGGCACAGTGCTTACCGTAGCAGATGGTGTTGCACGTGTTTATGGTCTCCGTAATGTTGAGGCGAGTGAGCTTCTTGAGTTTGAGAATGGTACGATGGCTATCGTGATGAACTTGGAGGAAGACAACATTGGTTGTGTACTTCTGGGGCCAACGGCTGGCATTAAGGAAGGGCAGACCGTGAAGCGTACACATCGTATTGCTTCTATCCGTGTTAATGATAATTTTCTCGGGCGAGTTGTCAATCCTCTTGGACAAGCCATTGATGGCCTTGGCGATATTGATTTGACGGATGCCTTTGAGATGCCATTAGACCGTAAGGCTCCTGGGGTTATCTATCGACAGCCTGTAAAAGAGCCTTTGCAGACAGGACTGAAGGCAGTAGACTCAATGATACCTATTGGTAGAGGACAGCGTGAGCTTATCATCGGCGACCGCCAAACAGGTAAAACCGCTATCGCCATTGATACCATTATCAACCAGAAAAGCTTCTATGAAGCAGGCAAACCTGTCTATTGCATTTATGTCGCTATAGGTCAGAAAGCCTCTACTGTAGCTACTTTGGTGCAGACACTGAAAGAACATGGTGCATTGCCTTATTCAATCATTGTCAGTGCAACAGCTGCCGACCCTGCAGCCATGCAGTATTATGCGCCTTTTGCCGGTGCTGCTATCGGTGAATATTTCCGTGATCGGGGATACAGTGCACTTGTTGTATATGATGACTTGTCAAAGCAGGCTGTGGCTTATCGCGAGGTTTCATTGATTCTTCGCCGTCCTTCAGGGCGTGAGGCATATCCTGGTGATGTGTTCTATCTTCACTCTCGTCTGCTGGAACGTGCTGCACGTATTAATAATCAGCAAGAGATTGCTGAACAGATGAACGATCTTCCGGCTTGTATGAAAGGGCATGTTCGTGGTGGAGGCTCGTTAACCGCTCTGCCAATCATTGAAACCCAGGCTGGTGATGTCTCTGCTTATATTCCTACAAACGTGATTTCTATCACTGATGGTCAGATATATTTGGAGACCAATCTGTTCAACCAAGGCTTCCGTCCTGCTATCAACGTTGGTATTTCTGTATCGCGTGTGGGTGGTTCTGCACAGATTAAGAGCATGAAGAAAGTGGCTGGTACCCTGAAACTTGACATGGCACAATATCGTGAGTTGGAGGCATTCTCCAAGTTCTCCAGTGATATGGATGCCGTAACAGCAATGACATTGGATCGTGGACGAAAGAACAATCAGTTGCTCATTCAGCCTCAGTATAATCCAATGCCTGTCGGTGAGCAAATTGCTATTTTATATTGTGGCGTCCATGGCTTGATGCATGATGTGCCCGTTGAGCATGTTCGCGATTGTCAGGATCAGTTCCTTGATGCGATGCGTTCATCACATGGAGACCTTATCAATGCTTTGGCTGATGGTCAACTGACGGATGAAGCCATCAAAGCTATTGAGGAAACAATGGCAAATATTGCCGGCCAATATAAAAAGTAATCAACTAAAAACGCATAGAAATGCCTTCATTAAAGGAAATCAAGACACGAATAGCCTCTGTCAGCAACACGCGTAAGATTACGAGCGCCATGAAGATGGTGGCATCAAGTAAGCTTCATCATGCCCAGACTGCTATTCAGAACATGTTGCCTTATGAGGAATTACTTGAGCATATACTGAAGTCTTTCCTCGTCACTGTTCCTGAAATTCAGAATGAATTTGAGGCTGAACGTGAGGTGAAAAGGGTGGCATTGGTTGTCTTTACCAGCAATAGTTCCCTGTGTGGCGGTTTCAATAACAACGTGCTTAAAATGTTCCAGCATGTTGTAGACGAGTATATGGCTCAAGGCATTGACGATATTCTTGTTTATCCGATAGGCCGCAAGATTGAAGATTATGCGCTGAAGCGGGGACTCCATGTTGCCGGTAGCTATCTTTCCTTGGCTGAAAAACCAAAGGCTTCAGATTGTGCAGATATATCACGGGAACTTCAAACAAAGTTTATAGCCCGTGAAATTGATAAGGTTGAACTTATCTATCATCATTTCAAATCGGCAGGAAGTCAGATACTGACGCGTAAGACTTTTCTTCCCATAGATTTGTCAACCGAGAATATAGGACTTGAAAACGACCGTGATTTATCCAGCAATATTGCTACGGCAAAGGCACAGGAATATCTCCGAAAGCGTAAGGCAGCAGAAGAAAGCAAGCAAAAATCATCGGCACAGGCTTTGAATGATAATTTCATCATTGAGCCAAACTTGGATGCTGTGCTTGGAACTCTGATACCGAAAGAGCTTAATCTTCAGGTCTTCACAGCTTTGCTCGACAGCAATGCCAGTGAACATGCTGCCAGGATGGTAGCCATGCAGACTGCAACTGACAATGCCAATGAGTTGTTGCGAGAGCTTAATCTTCAGTTCAACAAGAGCCGTCAGCAGGCAATTACAAGCGAACTGCTTGATATTGTGGGTGGCAGCATCAATAACTGATAGCTTCTTGGCTCGTATGAATGGACAGAAAAGGATATTGTCTTCATGGCAGTATCCTTTTCTGTTTTTGTAATTTATTCATCACGGTTTTAACATTTCAGGCTCTTGCCAATTAGGAAATATATAGCGGAAAATAGAGTTTGATTTTACAGTTTCGTGCATCAAGACAAATCGTTTGAGCCATTATGCATTGCAATTTGATGCAGAATACACGGCTGTTTGAGTCAGATTACGTGGTAATTTGATGCAAATGGCATTGTAATTTGATGCAAATAACAAGTCTTTTTGATGTAATTGAGCTTTGCAGTTTGCATTTAGATTTATAACGGTTTGATTGTCAGGTGATTATAAACTCCTAAAATACCGTGCATATTTGGACTAAGGAAGAGTCTCTTTTCAAATTTGCAGATTTTACAAGGGCAATTGTAAATATACTTGAAAGGATTTAACATATAATTCGTTTATTGCAATTATAGCTTTCCTCATCACCTTTATTATCCATGCAAAGCTTATATAAGAGTGTGCAGACACATATGGATTACACTTTTCTATATTTGCTTCTTGCACTCTGTATTTATATCTTCTGCATTTCATTTTAATAAATATTTGCTTCCATGTGATAGGTTTATTCGTTTAATTTATGTACCTTTGTCCAACAAAATCTTACAAACAATTTCTATGAAACAGACTATACTTGTTACCGGTGGTACGGGGTTTATCGGCTCACATACGACCGTTGAACTGATTGAAGCAGGCTATGAGGTCGTTGTTGTTGATGACCTGAGTAATTCAAAAATGGAAGTTCTTGATGGTATCGAGAAGATAACAGGCGTTCGCCCGGCATTTGAGAAAGTGGATCTTCGCGACAAAACAGCAACAGAAAATGTGTTCAAGAAGTATCCAAAGATAGAGGGAATTATTCATTTTGCTGCGTCAAAGGCAGTGGGAGAGAGCGTTGAAAAGCCTCTGCTTTACTATCGTAACAATATTGTTTCACTGATAAATCTTTTGGAGTTGATGCCCCAGTATAATGTCAAGGGCATCATCTTCTCATCAAGTTGTACGGTCTATGGGCAGCCAAAGCCTGAGAACCTGCCTGTAACAGAGGATGCCCCTCATCAGAAAGCGACTTCTCCATACGGTAACACCAAGGAAATCAACGAGCAGATTATCTATGATTATATCCATAGCGGGGCAGATATCAAGAGCATTGTCCTGAGATATTTCAATCCGATCGGTGCTCATCCCTCAGCCTTGATAGGTGAACTGCCGAACGGAGTTCCTGCCAATCTCATTCCATTTGTTACCCAGACAGCTATTGGCATCCGTAAACAGCTGACTATTTTCGGTAATGATTATGACACTCCTGACGGCACGTGTATCCGTGACTTCATCTATGTTGTCGATTTGGCAAAGGCACACGTTGCAGCAATGCGCCGCGTATTGGATGAAGATACGGACAAAATTGAATATTTTAATATTGGTACGGGGCATGGAAATACAACCAAAGAGATTGTCGACACCTTTGAAGAAGCTACAGGCGTAAAGCTGAATTGGAAGTTTGGCCCACGTAGAGAGGGCGATATAGAGAAGATTTGGGGCGACTGCACCAAAGCCAACAAGGTGCTTGGTTGGAAAGCAGATACGCCGTTGAAAGATGTCCTTGCCAGTGCTTGGAAATGGCAAGTGAAGTTACGTGAAGATGGTGTCATGTAGTTGAGATTAAATATGTGAATTGCAGCTCTTGCATGTCCAAGAGTTCGTTCATGGTGTGATATATAAAGCATCTACGGTAAAAGCACCGTGGATGCTTTTAGGTTAAATAACATTAAACATTAGCTGTTTGATGAGTTTTGAGTATTCATGTGTCAACAAATATTTATACCTTTGCACCCGCTGTTACGAGATGACAGCATAAATTCAAACCTAATTAATATTTCAAAAAATGGCAACAAGAATCAGATTGCAGCGTGGCGGTCGTAAAGGCTATGCTTTTTATGGTATCGTAATCGCTGATGTTAGAGCACCACGTGATGGTAAATTTACTGAGAAGATTGGTACTTACAATCCAAACACCAATCCAGCTACTGTAGATTTGAATTTCGAACGCGCCCTTTATTGGGTTGAAACCGGTGCGCAGCCAACAGACACTGTTCGTAACATTCTTAAAAATGAAGGTGTTTATTTGATGAAACATCTTCGTGGCGGAGTGAAGAAGGGTGCCTTTGATGAGGCTGAAGCTCAGAAGAAATTCGGTGCTTGGAAAGAAAACAAGCAGAAAGGTTTCGAGGCTATTCGTGAGAAGGACGCAAAGGCTAAAAAGGATGCAGAGAAAGCAGAACTTGAAGCTGAGAAGAAAGTAAACGAGGCTATCGCTAAGAAGGTAGCTGACAAGAAAGCTGCAGAAGCATCTGCTAAGGCAGAAGCTGAAGCTGCACAGAATGCCGAAGCTGCTGCTCCTGCTGAAGAGACAGAAGCTCCTGCAGAGGCGTAAGACTTCTTCTGAAGAAATGAAAGAATAGGGATGGACGAAATGTCCGTCCTTTTTTATTTTCTGAACGATTGAAAGTCTTCTTTAAGTGGAGGCTTCTTGTGGGGTGGGGTGTTGTGTTTTACAGGCCCATTCGGGCGGTTATAAGGCTTTAATCATGGCGAATTGATATTATACTGATATCTCCACATCTGCATCTATTGATGAAACTTGTCAGTTATAGTTACGCCATTGTATAAACGTTTGGATATGTATGCTCTGTTTTTTGGTGCATTCCTTGTAAATAAAGGGAAATGAAATAATCTTAAAATAAGGAAATCGGGGTTTATTTTAATATAATTTAGTTGCATATATTGTATTCTCTTATCGATTTGTTGTAATTTTGCGTACATATAATTTATAATTGTCTAATATTCAAATTATGGCAGAAACGATAGATATTCGTGAACTGAATATAATGATTGAGCAGCAGAGTGGGTTTGTGACCAACCTTGTTGCCGGTATGGATCAAGTGATTGTAGGGCAGAAACATCTGGTGGACTCATTGCTGATTTCACTGTTGAGCGATGGGCATATCCTGTTGGAAGGTGTGCCCGGATTAGCCAAAACACTTGCTATTAAAACATTGGCTCAATTGATAGATGCTGATTTCAGTCGTATACAGTTCACACCGGATTTGCTTCCGGCCGATGTCATTGGTACCCAGATTTATTCTCAGAAAGATGAAAGTTTCCATGTGAAAAAGGGTCCTGTATTCGCTAATTTCGTATTGGCCGATGAAATCAACCGCGCTCCTGCAAAGGTGCAGAGTGCATTGCTTGAAGCCATGCAAGAGCATCAAGTGACCATTGGTGAAAAGACATTTTCTTTGCCGAAGCCTTTCTTGGTTATGGCAACACAGAATCCGATTGAGCAGGAAGGGACTTATCAACTGCCCGAGGCACAGGTGGATCGTTTCATGATGAAAGTGGTTATTGACTATCCAACTTTAGAGGAAGAAAAGCTGATAATCAAGGAGAATATTGTTGGGCAGTTCCCGACAGTGACTCCTGTGACCAGTGCAGACGAAATTATTAAGGCCCGCGAAGTGGTCAATCAGGTATATATTGATGAAAAGATTGCACAATACATTGCAGACATTGTCTTCGCAAGTCGATATCCGGAACGTTATGGCCTAAGTGAATTGAAGGATATGATTACCTATGGAGGTAGTCCACGTGCCAGCATTAATCTGGCTAAAGCAAGTCGTGCCTATGCTTTTATCAAGCATAGAGGTTATGTCGTCCCTGAGGATGTGCGTGCTGTTGTGCACGATGTGATGCGCCATCGTATCGGGCTTTCCTATGAGGCCGAGGCCAGCAATATTACTGCAGAAGAAATCGTTTCAAAGATAGTTAATAAGGTAGAAGTGCCTTGATGGAAACATCAGAGATTATAAAAAAAGTCAGGAAGATAGAAATCAAGGCTCGTGGCTTGAGTCAGAATATCTTTGCAGGACAGTATCATTCTGCCTTTAAGGGACGCGGTATGGCTTTCAGTGAAGTGAGAGAATACCAATATGGTGATGATGTACGTGATATTGACTGGAATGTTACGGCACGTTTTCATCGTCCTTATGTGAAAGTGTTTGAGGAGGAACGCGAGCTGACAGTAATGCTGTTGGTGGATGTCAGTGGTTCACTCGACTTTGGAACAGTTCGCCAGACTAAGCGTGAGATGGTTACGGAGATAGCTGCTACGTTGGCTTTCAGTGCTATTCAGAACAATGATAAGATTGGTGTAATCTTCTTTTCTGACCGTGTAGAGAAGTATATCCCACCAAAGAAAGGGCGTCGTCACATTCTTTATATAATCAGGGAATTGTTGGATTTCAAGCCTGCGAGTGTTCGTACAGACATCGGTATGGCAGTTTCTTACCTCACACGAATAATGAAACGTCGTTGTACAGCATTCCTCTTAAGTGATTTTTACACGCGTGATGATTTCAGTAAAGCAATGCAGATTGCCAATTCTAAGCATGATATGGTTGCTGTCCAAGTGTATGATCCGCGTGCCAAGACTTTGCCTGATATTGGGCTGATGAAAGTACGTGATGCAGAAACGGGACATGAAATGATTATTGATACCGGTTCTGCTAAGTTACGTCAGGCACATACCCAATATTGGTTGGAGCGTGAAGATATGTTACGTAAATTGTTTGCCAAGAGTAAGATGGACTGGACTTCAGTGGGCACGGATGAGGATTTCACGAAAGCACTGATGCTGTTGTTTAAGAAAAGAGCTTAAATGAAGTTGTTAAGGAATATAATCATTGTCGTTGGATTGATGTGTTCAACTATCGGTTGGGCACAGAAGGCTTTTGTGGAACAAAGTATAGATTCCGTTGCAATTTTGATAGGTCAACAGACACATATGACTTTATCGGTGACGACGAAGCCTGGAGCAAGAATATCTTGGCCACGGCTGAAACCATCGCAATATTTGATACCTGGCATTGAAATTGTAGAATTGCAGAAAGGTGATTCAACAGATGTCGATGGTATGATAAAAATCAGTCGTGTCTATACCTTGACGAGTTTTGATGAGAAACTTTATGCTATACCGGCACTGAAGGTAAAGGTTGATAATCAATCGTTCAGTGGTAGACAATTGGCATTAAAGGTGATGACTGTTCCTGTTGATACGCTTCACCCCAATCAATTCTTTCCAGCTAAAGATGTCCAGGATAATCCATTTCAATGGGAGGAGTGGCATTTGGTTTTTTGGCTGAGCATTATTGTTTTAGTGCTTTGCCTATTAATGATATATCTGTTTGTCAGGTTAAAGCAGAACAAGCCTATTGTAACACGTATTAGAATTGTGAAGCATGTGCCTGCACATCAGAAGGCTTTAAAGGCTATAGAAGAGATCAAGGCCGCTCATATGGTGACTTCGGAAAATCAGAAAGAATATTATACCCGTCTGACTGATACTTTACGGCAATATATCAAGGAGCGTTTTGGTTTTAATGCTATGGAAATGACCAGCAGCGAAATTATCTATCGATTACGCGAGGCAGGTGATCAGAAAGGAATTGATGAACTGCGTGAACTCTTTACTACGGCCGATCTTGTGAAGTTTGCAAAGCATAATGCATTGATAAATGAAAATGATTTGAATTTGGTCAATGCTGCAAAGTTCATAGACGAAACTAAAACAGAAGCTCAGGAGGTAGAGGAACGAATTGTCCCTAAATTGAGTGAAGTTGAACAGCTCACACAAAAGAATCGTGTGTTACTTAAGACTTTGATTTATGCTTCAATTGGTGTAATTATAGGGTTAGCTGTCTATATTGTATATCAGATAGCACAATTGTTAGGTTGAATGTCATGGAATTTGCAAGTAAAGAATATTTCGGTTTATTGATATTGCTGATACCTTATATTCTATGGTATTTTCTTTATCGTAACAAGCGTGAGCCAACAATGTTGATGAGTGACACGTTTGCCTATCGCTATGCACCGAAAAGCTGGCGAATGAGACTGATTCATCTACCGATGTGGTTGCGTTGTGTCGCCTTTGTGCTGATAGTCATAGTCATGGCTCGTCCACAGACTCATAACTCATGGGATAATAAACAGGTAGAAGGTATTGATATTATGCTGGCTATGGATGTTTCAACTTCAATGTTGGCCGAGGATTTGAAACCTAATCGGTTAGAAGCAGCCAAGAATGTAGCTTCAGAATTTATTGCAGACAGACCTAATGATAATATTGGCTTGACGATCTTTGCGGGGGAAGCTTTTACGCAATGTCCGATGACCACAGACCATGTATCGCTCATCAATCTGTTACAGAGTGTCAGAACGGATATTGCTGCTCGTGGTTTGATTTCTGATGGAACTGCTGTTGGTATGGGCTTGGCCAATGCGGTAAGCCGATTGAAAGATTCTAAGGCCAAGAGTAAGGTTGTTATTCTTTTGACCGATGGTAGTAATAATATGGGAGATATTTCACCAATGACCAGTGCGCAGATTGCCCGAAGTTTTGGAATACGTGTCTATACAATCGGCATTGGTACGAATAAGGTAGCACCTTATCCTATGCCTGTAGCAGGGGGAATACAATATGTGAATATTCCTGTAGAGATAGACAGTAAGACGCTGAAAGATATCGCTGCAACAACGGAAGGTAATTTTTATCGAGCAACAAATAATCGGCAGTTAAAACAAATCTATAAGGATATTGATCAGCTAGAAAAGAGCAAGATGGATGTAAAGAAATTCTCGAAACTTTATGAAGTTTATCAGCCGTTTGCCATTGGTGCATTATTGATTTTATTGTTGGAGGTAATCCTTCGAACAACTGTGTTGAGAAGAATTCCATAAAAAAGAGACAACATGTTGAGATTTGAAGACCCTACATATTTATGGTTATTGCTTGTCATTCCAATTCTGGCCATGGTGAGATTTGGTGTCTGGCGACAGCGGAAAAAGAAATTACAGCGTTTTGGTAATCCGGTGTTATTGAAAGAAATGATGCCCGATGTATCCAAGTATCGGCCTACTATAAAGTTTTGGCTGTTGCTTTCAGCTATGACTATTTTAATACTAATGATAGCTCGCCCGCAGGCAGGAACAAAGATTTCTCATGACAAACGAAATGGTATAGAGGTTATTATCGCTCTGGATATCAGTAATTCGATGCTGGCTGAAGATGTTACACCTTCGCGATTAGAGAAAAGCAAACTGTTAATAGAAAATCTTGTTGATCATTTTACAAATGACAAAGTTGGATTAGTGGTGTTTGCAGGTGATGCATTTGTTCAGCTTCCAATAACGAGTGATTATGTTTCTGCTAAAATGTTCTTGCAGAATATTAAACCTTCTTTGATTGCTACTCAAGGAACAGACTTGGCACGTGCTATTGAGTTGAGTCAGAATAGTTTTATGCAAAGGGATAATATTGGTAAGGCTATTATCGTCATCACAGATGGTGAAGACCATGAAGGAGGAGCGCTTGAAGCGGCAAAAGCTGCGCATAAGAAAGGCTCAAATGTCTTTATCCTTGGAATAGGTAATCCTAAAGGAACTCCAATTCCCGATGGAGAAGGCGGATATATGAAAGACAACAGGGGACAGACAGTGATGTCAGCACTCAATGAGCAGATGTGTCAACAGATCGCTCAGGCTGGCAGTGGTACTTATATTCATGTAGACAATACTAATGATGCGCAGGAAAAACTGAATGCAGAATTGTCGAAGTTGCAGTCGGGAATGACCGATGGTGTTATTTATAGTGAATATAGCGAACAGTTCCAAGCCTTTGGAATAATCTTGTTAGTGCTATTAATAGTTGAAGTTATCTTGCAGGAATCGAAGAATCCAAAGTTCAAGAATATTAAATTATTTAGAAGAAGAGAGGCATGAAATATTATCAATATATGGTTCTGCTGATTGCCTGTATGCTGACAGGGATTACCTATGCACAGACAGACCGGCAGTTTATCCGAAATGGTAATAAACTGTTTCACAGTCAGAATTTTGTCAAGGCTGAAGTTGAATATCGTAAAGCAGTTTCTAAAAATCCTAATAATTTCCAAGCACTTTATAATCTTGGTACAGCTTTGTTGATGCAGCAAAAAGACTCTGCAGCGACTGATATATTACAAAGAGCAGGAAAACAAGAAACGAGTAAAATACGTAAAGCACAGAGCTATCACAATATTGGTTATATTTGTCAGCATCACCAAATGTATGCAGAAGCGATTCAGGCTTATAAGGAAGCTTTGCGTAATAATCCGGCAGATAGTGAAACGCGTTATAATCTTGCCTTGTGTAAGAAGTTATTGAAGAATAAACCTCAAGATAAAAAGCAACAGAACAAAAAAGATAAAAACAAAAAGGAAGATAATAAGGACAAACGGCAAAAACAAAAGAAGCAAAATAAGGAGGAACAACAAGATACTAAAGACCGCATGAGCAAAGAAAATGCAGAGCAGTTGCTCAAAGCTGCCATACAAGATGAGAAAGTAACACAGCAACGTATATCAAAAGCAATACAACAGTCTGGCAATCGTAAGTTGCAGAAAAATTGGTAATTATATAGTGTGATAGAGAATTCCTATGAATAGATATTTCAAATTCTTTGTATTCTTTTTATTGCTTGTTGTATGTAGCAATAAAGCGGTTGCCCAACGTGTGACAGTGGAAGTTCCAACGAAAGTTTCTGTTGGAGAAAATTTTAGGTTGTCGTATATTGTCAATACGCAAGATGTAGAAGATTTCAGGGCAGGTAATATTCCTTCGGGAATTGAAGTTATTGCAGGTCCTTATACGTCTCGGCAATCAAGTTATCAGATGGTAAATGGACATACCAGTTCATCTTCATCTATAACTTTTACTTATACTTTGTATGCGACTAAACAAGGAACTTATACAATTCCTGCAGCCAATGCTATAATTAATGGTAGAAAAATTGCTTCACGTTCAGTATTGGTAACTGTTGTTAGTAATGCTCACGGAGCTAATAGAGTTGCTGGACAGAGTGGAGATGATGCAGGTCTTCGTTCTACAGGTTCACATATATCGGGCAATGATTTGTTTATCCGTGTCAGTGCAAACAAGCAGAGAGTACATGAGCAGGAACCGATAATGTTGACCTATAAAGTTTATACTTTGGTTGAATTGACACAGTTGAAGGGAGATATGCCAGAGTTGACAGGTTTCCATACACAGGAAGTAAAGCTGCCTCAGCAAAAAAGTTTCCATGTCGAGCGCGTTAATGGACGAGCTTATCGTTGTGTTACATGGAGTCAGTATGTTATGTATCCTCAGATGACGGGCAAGTTAACTATTCCAAGTATTACTTTCAAGGGTATAGTAGTGCAACAAAATCGAAATGTTGATCCTTTCGAAGCATTCTTTAATGGAGGTTCAGGTTATGTGGAGGTGAAAAAGGAGATTAAGGCACCAAGTCTGACAATACAGGTAGATCCTTTGCCTAATCGTCCTTTGAATTTTTCTGGTGGTGTGGGTATATTCAATATTTCAGCACAACTTAATAAGAAAGAAGTAAAGAGTGGTGAGCCATTGAACATACGTATTGTTGTTGGTGGCATTGGTAACCTCAAATTGATAAAACAGCCAGAAGTTGTTTTCCCGAAAGATTTTGAGAAGTATGATGTGAAGATTACGGATAAAACGCATCTTACAGCCAATGGAGTTGAAGGTAATATCATCTATGACTTTCTTGTAGTTCCACAGAATCAAGGAGAATATAAAATACCAGAGGTGGCATTTACTTATTATGATACGTCTATTCATAGTTATAAGACAATTAAGACACAATCATTTCATATAGCAGTTGCTAAGGGTAATGGAAATCATAACAGTGAGGCTGATTATTCAAAGAAGGACAATGATATCCATAATCTGATGGAGGGGGATATAGGACAGAGGAGTCTTAACGATTTCTTCTTTGGTTCGGTTGCCTACTATATGTTGCTGCTTTTACCGATGGTCACTTTTGTTATTCTGCTTATAGTATTTCGTAAACGTGCATTGGAAATGACAGATATGGTCAAACAGCGCGGTAGGCGTGCAAATAAAGTTGCTGTTAAACGATTGCGTTATGCAAATAAGCTTATGCAGGAGGGAAAATCAAATGATTTCTATGATGAAGTCTTACGGACTTTGTGGGGATATGTAGGTGATAAACTTAATATGCCTGTAGAGAAAATTTCGCGTGATAACATTTCTGATAATTTGTCAGCACATTCTGTTGATATACATACGATCCATACATTTATCGAAGCGCTTGATGAATGTGAATTTGAACGTTATGCTCCAGGAGATGTTGCAGGCAATATGAATAAGACCTTTGAGTCTGCCATTATTGCCATTACAGAGATAGAACGTATTTTCAATAAGAGGAAATATTGATTGGAAAATAAAATGAAACATTATATAATACAAATCTTTTTGCTATTTACCTGTTGGTTTTTTGCTATCCCTGTTGAAGCTGTAACCAAAGCTGAAGCTGATAAAGCCTATCAGGAGAAGAAATATCAACAGGCGATCAAAGACTATGAAAGTCTGCTACATTCAGGTGTAAGTGCCTCACTTTATTATAATTTGGGTAATGCTTATTATCGAACAGATAATATTACGAAAGCTATTCTGAATTATGAACGAGCAGCTCTGCTTGAACCGGGAAACAGTGATATTAGGTTCAACCTGCAATTTGCTCGTAGTAAAACGATTGATAAGTTCTCTGAACCTGATGAGATGTTTTTTATTACCTGGTATAAGGCTATAGTGAATTTCACGAGTGTTGATGGTTGGGCAACTTTCAGTATTATCACAATTACTTTAGCTCTCATAGGCTTCTTGGTTTATTTGTTTGTCAATCGTATTGCATTGAGGAAAGTTGGATTTATTGTGTCTTTGGTATGTTTATTACTTTTTGTTTTAAGCATTCTCTTTGCCATTCAACAAAAGGTGGCTTTTGAAAATCGTAACGGTGCTATTATTATTGTTCCAACAGTCAGCCTCAAGAAAACTCCAGTCAAAAACAGTGTTGATGTAGTTGTTGTTCATGAAGGAACGAAAGTCAATATAATAGATAGAGGTATAAGGGGCTGGTATAATGTTCGTTTATCTGATGGTCATGAAGGTTGGCTGTCTGTTTCAAGTGTGGAAAGAATTTAATCGTATTAGTTTTTAGTTTGGATATAGCAAGTCTTTTAGAGTTAGATAGACACATTCTGTTTGCAATCAATGGATGTGACAATCTGATGTTGAATGGTGTCATGGTCACGCTTACAAATGCTTGGCTTTGGCTCCCATTATATCTGGCATTATTTTATATCGTTATTAAGAATAATGAAACGATGGGGCAGATTGTGCTTGTTGTGTCAGCTTGCCTTGTTGCTGTAGCTTTGGCAAGTGGTGTTGACAATCTTTTGGTAAAGCCATGGATTGCTCGTTTAAGACCTTGTAATGTTCCCGGGATAAAGTATTTCATCAATACAGTTATTTGGATGGGTAAGGGACAATACAGTTTTTTCTCTGCTCACTCTGCCAATACCTTTGCTATAGCAACATTCTTTGCTTTCTTAGTGAGAAGTCGTCTATTAAATATCGGTCTGTTTTTATGGGCTTTATTAAATGGTTACACTCGGATTTATCTTGGGGTTCATTATCCATCAGATGTGTTAGTTGGTGCACTTTGGGGCATCTTGTGTGGCTCTATAGCTTATTGGTTCTACAACTATGCCTATTTTAGAAGTAATCCTCATGTGAATTATGTCTCCAGCCAGTATACATCGACAGGGTATAATCGTTCGGATATTGATGCTGTTTTAGTATATTTTACTCTGTTGTTAATTGTTAGCTGTATAGTAGGAACCTTTGTATATTTATAATTTTGGATAAATAAGAAAATGGAAACAAAACATATAAAGATTAGTGAATACGACTATGTATTGCCTGATGAGCGGATAGCAAGATTCCCTTTGCCACAGCGCGATCATAGCAAGCTGTTGATTTATGAACACGGAAAAGTGAGTGATGATGTTTTTTTCAACCTATCGAAATATCTGCCACAACATGCTTTGATGGTTTATAACAATACGCGGGTTATTCAGGCACGTATGCATTTTCGTAAGGAGACAGGAGCACTTATTGAGGTGTTTTTAATGGAACCTGCAGCTCCGACAGATTATGAATTAATGTTTCAAACGAAGGGGCAATGTTCTTGGCTATGTATGATAGGAAATCTCAAGAAGTGGAAGGAAGGTTCTTTGAAGCGGGATTTTGATATAAAAGGGGAGCATCTTACACTTTCTGTACTGTTGAACTATGAGAAGAGTGCACATAGTGCTACAGGAACTAACTATTGGGTAGACTTTTCCTGGGATAATGCAAATATCAACTTTGCTGAAATCCTTGAAGTTGCAGGTGAATTACCAATCCCTCCTTATTTGAATCGTGAAACCGAAGAAAGCGATAAGTTAACTTATCAAACGGTTTATAGCAAGATAAAGGGTAGTGTAGCTGCACCTACGGCTGGACTTCATTTCACGGATGATGTTTTACGGGCAATAGAGGCTCGTGGGATTGAGCGTGAAGAAGTTACCTTACATGTAGGGGCCGGAACATTCAAACCTGTTAAGAGCAAGGAAATTTATGGGCATGAAATGCATACCGAATATATTGTAGTTCACCGTCATACGTTGGTAAATCTTATTAAGTATGAGTGTAAAGCTATAGCTGTAGGAACAACGAGTGTGAGGACTTTGGAAAGTCTTTATTACATGGGAGTCAAGTTAGAGAATAATCCTGATGCTACAGAAGAAGAATTACATGTAAGCCAGTGGGAACCTTATGAGAAAGAGCGTGAAGGTGGGCTGATAAATGGTATTACACCAGTCCATGCCATTCAAAATCTTATAGATTGGCTTGACAAAGCAGGTGTAGATGTTTTACATAGTAGCACGCAGATACTCATAGCTCCAGGCTATGAATATAAGATTGTAAAGATGCTTGTTACTAATTTTCATCAACCTCAGAGCACATTGCTGCTTCTTGTAAGTGCTTTTGTTAAGGGAGATTGGAGAAAAATCTATGACTACGCCTTGGCTAATAACTTCCGATTCCTTAGTTATGGTGATAGCTCGTTGCTTATCCCCTAACTGGAATTATATGAAAAACGTTTGAAAAAGAAATAATAATGAAAAAGGGAGATACTGTAAGATTTCTAAGCGAGACTGGTGGAGGTAAGATCGTCGGTTTCCAAAGTAATAATATTGTACTTGTTGAAGATGAAGATGGTTTTCAGATTCCATTTCCTATCAATGATGTCGTTGTTGTAAGTAGTGATGACTACACATCTTCTAAACTTGTACAGGCTAAGTTCGACTCTGTAGGACAGAAACAAAACAAAGTCGTTAGCCAGCAGAATAATCGTAGCATAAAGTCGATGATGCATGAAGGACAAGATGAGATTATAGATGTCTTTGATGACAGGGTAGACAATGATGTTGTTGATGACAATAAAGAAATCTCTTTCAAAAAGCCCGTTGAGGAACGTAAAGGAGGAAATTCTTTGACGGCTTATCTTGCATTTGTACCTCTTGATATAAGGGATGTTGCATCTACTCGTTTCGAAACTTATTTTGTCAATGATAGCAACTACTATATGCAGTTCTGCTATATGACGGCAGAAGGGAATAGCTGGAATTTGAAATTTCAGGGCGAGGTAGAGCCCAATACTAAGCTATATATTGAAGAATTTAGCCGTGAGGAACTTAATGATATGGCTCATATTGCTGTGCAGTTGATAGCTTATAAGCGTGAAAAACACTTTATTCTTAAGCCTGGTGTTGATGTGCAGTTCCGTCTTGATCCTGTAAAGTTTTACAAATTACACACTTTCCAAGATAATGACTTTTTTGAGACGCCGGCGTTGTTGTATGGTATCGTTGTCAATGATATTCCTGTGAAACCACTTGTTGTTGATGCCAAGGCATTGAAACGCGAGATGTATGCTGATAATGCTACTTTGCAGCAAGAAACGGAGCAAGATAGTGTAGAAAGTTATGTTCGTCGCTATGAGAATGGTCAGAAGAAAGGCAATCCTTTTCTGATTAAACGTCGCGATAATGGTGATATTGTTGTCATTGATCTGCACGCGGATGCATTACTTGATACTACGGCAGGTATGAGCTCAACCGATATTCTCAATTATCAATTAAAGAAATTTCGTGAAATACTCGCTGAATATGATGGCAAGAAAGGTCAGAAACTCATTTTCATCCATGGCAAAGGAGAAGGAGTTCTCCGCAGTGCTATTGTAAATGATTTGAAGTATAAATACAAAAAATACACCTATCAAGATGCCTCTTTCCAAGAATATGGTTATGGGGCAACTCAGGTTACAATCAGATAGATTATGAATTACGGATTTATTAAAGTTGCCAGTGCCATACCTTCCGTGAAGGTGGGCGATGTGAAATACAATACTTTGCAGATTGAAAATCTCATAGTACAGGCCGAAAGTCGTGGAGTTGAGATTGTTGTTTTTCCAGAACTGTCTATAACAGGTTATACCTGTCAGGACCTCTTCCGTCAGACCCTTCTGCTTGATGCCACGGATACAGCAGTGATGATGCTTCTTGATTTCTCGCGTAAGCTGAATGTCATTTCCATTGTTGGTGCTCCAATCCTTGTCGGCAATCTGCTTTTGAATTGTGCTTTAGTTATTCAGCAAGGCGAAATCCTCGGCATTATTCCAAAGACTTATCTTCCAAACTATAATGAGTTCTATGAGAAACGATGGTTTGCCTCATCACAGGATTTGCGTCCTACGGAAATTCGGTATGCAGGTCATAAGTTACTTGTCTCTGCAGATCCAAAACTCTTTGTTACCTCTCAGGGGGTAAAATTTGGTGTTGAAATTTGTGAAGATGTGTGGGCTCCTATTCCCCCAAGCAATCGCTTGGCGCTTTCGGGGGCAGATATTATCTTTAACCTTTCGGCAACTAATGAACTGATTGGTAAGCACAAATATCTCAAGAGTCTGTTGGCCCAGCAGAGTGCACGGATGATGAGTGGCTATGTTTATAGCAGTTGCGGATTTGGCGAGAGCACTCAAGATGTGGTATATGGAGGTAATGCACTCATTTATGAAAATGGTGTGTTGTTAGCTGAAGGGGAGCGCTTTTCCCTTACTCCTCAGTTAGTAGTGTCGCAGATTGATGTGGAGCGTCTTCGTGTCGAACGTTCTAATAACACAACATTTGTCAATGCCCAGCGCCAGGGTGTAATGAATGGCAGCGAAGTCTGGTGCCACGGCATTGATGTCAAGACCGATTTTTGTTTAGAACGCACCATTGATCCTTGTCCATTTATCCCCCAAGATGACGGATTGACGACTTCCTGTGAAGAGATATTCAATATCCAAGTGCTTGGCTTAGCTAAACGATTAGTGCACACCGGTTGCAAACATGTTGTATTGGGGATTAGCGGCGGACTTGATTCCACACTGGCCTTGTTGGTATGCATCCGTACATTTGATAAGTTGCAGATGGATCGCAAGGGAATCATTGGGGTCACGATGCCTGGCTTTGGAACAACAGATCGCACCTATCAGAATGCAATTCAATTAATGGAAAGCCTGAAGATCACAATTCGCGAAATTCCGATAGCCAAGAGTGTCACGCAGCATTTTGAGGATATCGGCCATGATATGACTATTCATGATGTCACTTATGAGAACGGGCAAGCTCGCGAACGAACGCAAATACTGATGGATTTAAGCAATCAGGTCGGTGGTATGGTGATTGGCACAGGCGATCTTTCGGAGCTGGCTTTAGGCTGGGCCACTTATAACGGTGACCATATGAGCATGTATGGAGTCAATGCAAGTGTGCCAAAAACATTGATACAGTATCTCATGCGTTATGTGGCGACGACAATGTCAAGTCGGGTTTCTGATATCCTTATGGATATAATCGACACCCCTATCAGCCCGGAACTGATACCTGCTGATGCGGGCAATACTATTTGTCAAAAGACAGAAGACCTTGTAGGCCCCTATGAACTGCATGACTTCTTTCTCTATTATTTCTTGCGTTTCGGTTTTCGGCCACGCAAAATATTCATGTTGGCACAGAAAGCATTTGCAGGTCATTATGATGACGAGGTGATTAAGAAATGGCTGACAACATTCTGTCGTCGTTTTTTCAGTCAGCAGTTCAAGCGTAGTTGTCTGCCTGATGGCCCGAAAGTCGGCAGTGTCAGCCTTAGTCCGCGTGGTGATTGGCGCATGCCGAGCGATGCAACGAGTGCATTGTGGTTAAAGGAATGTGAGGAGCTTTGATACATGTCAGGTTTTGCATATCATTATCTTGATGTGTAGTTCGGGTAAAGAAACAAAATAAAAAAACGTATATCCCATGAAAGATATACGTTTTTTATATTCAAGTATGTCTGTAATCTTACGGCTATTTGACAATACCTTTCTCCAAATATTCAGCCAAATTTGTTCTTACTTTTTCAGCTGCACCTTCAGAAGCTACCTTGGCCATGTCGCTGTCTACCATAAGATTGACTAATTCCTCGAAGCTGGTTTTGCTGGGGTTCCAGCCCAACTCTGCCTTTGCTTTGGTGGGATCACCCCACAAGTTTACTACATCTGTAGGGCGATAGAAGTCGGGACTGACTTCTATCAGCACTTTACCCGTTGCTTTGTCAATGCCTTTTTCGTCCATTCCTTCACCAGTGAACTCTAATTCTATGCCTACACGTTTGAAAGCATAGTAGCAGAAATCGCGTACGCTATGTTGTACGCCTGTTGCTATGACAAAGTCCTCCGGCTTATCATTTTGCAGGATAAGCCACATGCACTCTACGTAATCTTTGGCATATCCCCAGTCACGCAATGAACTTAGATTTCCTAAATAGAGTTTCTCTTGCTTACCTTGTTTTATCCGGGCAGCTGCTAATGTAATCTTTCTGGTAACGAAAGTTTCTCCACGGCGTTCACTTTCATGGTTGAACAGGATGCCTGAACAGCAGAACATGTTGTATGCATCACGGTATTCACGTACAATCCAGAAACCATATTGTTTGGCAACAGCGTATGGACTGTAAGGATGGAATGGTGTGTTTTCATTCTGTGGGACTTCTTCTACCTTACCATAAAGTTCTGATGTACTTGCTTGATAGATGCGACAGCTGTCTGTAAGTCCTAATTGGCGCACGGCTTCCAGCACACGTAATACGCCAACTGCGTCCACATCTGCAGTGAATTCCGGTGAGTCAAAGCTTACCTGTACATGGCTTTGTGCTGCCAGATTATAAATTTCCGTAGGTTGAACTTTACCGATTACTCCAAGGATACTCATGGAGTCTCCTAAGTCTGCATAGTGCAAATGGAAATGGGGGCGGCCTTCAAGGTGGGCGATTCGTTCGCGGTAGTCTACTGATGATCGGCGAATTGTGCCATGAACTTCATAACCTTTCTCCAAAAGGAATTCGGCCAAAAAGGAACCGTCCTGTCCTGTAATTCCTGTTATAAGTGCTACTTTTCTATTCATTTTGCTTTTATTTTTGCTCAGAAAACTGCTTGATGCGTTGCTCTTCTGAAAGTTTGCAGATTAATAATCTGTTGTCATTCTCGGCAATGATATAGCCATCAAGCCCTTGTATAATAACTTGTTTTTCGTTCATCGTGTGGACAATGCAATTGTGAGAATCATATAAACGAATGTCATTGCCAATCAAGCTGTTTCCATAAAGATCTTTTTTACTTTGTTCAACTAAGCTTCCCCAAGTGCCAAGATCGCTCCAACCGAAGTTAGCAGGGCATACAAAAATCTCTTCAGCTTTTTCCATAATGGCGTAGTCTACAGAGATGTTCTCGCATTCAGGATAGCATTCGTCTATCATTTTTTGTTCATCAGAGGTTCCATAAATATGTTCCATGCCTTCAAAGACTTTGGATATCGCTGGCTGATATACTCTGAAAGCATTGACTATTGTACTGACACTCCAGATAAATACACCTGCATTCCAGAAGAAATTGTTCTGTTGAATATACTTCTTTGCTGTTTCAATATCTGGTTTTTCCCGGAAAGAATCTACACGGAAAATCTCTTTGTTACGTGGAGAGGATACCGATAAATCAGCCTGTATATAGCCATAGCCCGTCTCCGGACGATTAGGTTTCATACCCAATGTTACGATAGCATCGGTTTCGCCAGTGAATTTCAGACATGAAGTGATGATACGCTGAAATTCAACGGTGTCAGTAACAATATGGTCGCTGGGCGTTACAACAACATTGGCTTTGGGATTCTTTGATTTAATTCGCCAGCTGACATATGCAATACATGGAGCCGTATTGCGCCGACATGGTTCTAACAAAATATTTTCTGTAGGAACATCCGGCAACTGCTCACGACAGAGTTCTAAGTATTTTTTATTGGTTACTATCCATATGTTTTCAGGTAAACATATGCCTTGAAAGCGGTCATAGGTCAATTGGAGCAGAGAACGACCAACTCCAAGCACATCAATAAACTGCTTGGGGCATTCTGTTGTACTCATGGGCCAGAAGCGACTGCCTATGCCTCCGGCCATGATAACTATGTGATTTCTTTTATCTGTCATTTTATTCATAATATTATTCTGCCTCAAAATTACATAATTTCTTTAAAATATACAAATGATATTGATTGAAATTAGCTGCGACTTAGACTTGGCATATTGCACATGGCGTATTAACCTTCATTTTATGTGCACGTTATAAGGGGGGTAAAACGAAATGTGAGAAACAGAAGATGGGGAAATGGTTGATTTGCTTTGTATATCAGAGAGTTATGGGATAATATAATGTAGAGCGATGACAAAACGAAATGTTACAACGCCTTACATTTGCGTTACATTTGAGGCTCGTTTGAACGGTGTTTGAGCGACGAATGTTACATTAGGGGCAAATGATGGCGATATCGAACGATTTTCATGCTGCGAAGGCGTTTGGCAGGTCAAGCGAGGTCGAGGTCAGCACAGGCAAAATAAAAGGGCTTAGACAGGCTTTTGAAGTAGTTTGGAGCAGGGGAATATCATAAAGTTTCCCTCTTTATTTTTGTATCACGCTTAAAATTATTCATATCAAAATATCGTATATAGTTATTATTTTGTATATTTGCAGGCAAAATAAGATGATTATGACGAAAGTAATACATGTGCATCTAATACAAGGACGAAAGAACTACTATTTCGGCTCCATACCTGCGATATACAGCGTTTTGACGGCCGAGGAGATAGGTATAAAGCGATGCTCACTGGAGCGCGCAGGACTGAGCAAAGGAGGGGTTGTATTGAATAAAAAGGCATACATCATGGCCGGGGAACTGATTCGGTCAAAAGCGACAAAAAAGAGATAAGTTTGAGCAGCTAAAACGCTGATTGAACGATAGTTGAACGGTTTCCGACTGAGCTTTGAACAGTTGGAAGCCGTTTTTGCGTTTTGGAGGACTTTAAAAAGGAGGATTTTAGGACTAAAAATGACTTTGGGTTTACATTAGGGTTTGCGTTTGGGTTTGCAGTGTAAAACGAAATGTGTTGATTGGGTTTGCATTTGGGTTTGCACTTGTTATATGGTTTTGACCACATCCACCCCCCTAATAATGACAGAAAAAAGTGGATTAACCCCGAATTTTGCCGTTTACCCCACCCGTTTATTCCATATTGTAGGGGATATAATACCATTGTGAAAAATCCCGAATGATTAAGAAAACCGTGTATTTACAGGACTTTCGGGTCGTATTTGGGTAAATTTTCCCATAAAAAGTGTGCGTGCGCGCCATTCAGGAGCTGTAATCTCTTGCCATTTAAGATTCTGAAGGCAGCATCTGGCGGTAGTGTTCCTGTGTTGTATTCAACTGCTTGAGTATATTGTCCGATTGCGCAAAGACTTCATACTCTTTAAGTCCTTCTATGTCGTTAATTAAATAGTGAATTCGTTTAATCCTTGCAGGTTTTTGCACATAACTATTTATGACATCATCCCAGTATTCAATATATTGAGCGAGAGTTTTTGAAAAAGCGTCATCATGATTTATTGCAAGTTCCCTCCAGTTCTGTATTAGTATAGTTTCGTCTGCTGTTATCTGGGTATCGCATAAGCCATAGTAATATTCTCTCTGGCAATATCTAATTGCAATAAGTACATCATCATCTGAAGGATGCAACTTTCTAAGTTCCCCCTTAGCCCGTATAAATTCTTCATTAGATTTCTTGTAATCATAGAAGTCTTGAGCACCATTACAGAGTTCTCTATATGCTTTTAGAAAATCTAAAAAATGCCAAATGATAGTCTTCCTATTGCGATTGTGCTTATAATGGGGGATATATTTGTGCGATTTTTCCATTCCCCCATTATAGCCAGAACCATCTACTTCATTAGACTCACTGACTACCTTATCAACAACATCGTATAGTTCTGCGATTTCCCTGTATGAAGCTTTTCTCCCATTCCCCTTCTCAAAGATGGATACTAAGGATTTCTTAACCAGATGTATTATATTAAAACTATTACCCATTAGTTTACCTTTTTATGTTATACATAAATATAACTCTATTATATCATACAGTTGATGCGCACTGAGGCTTTGACGAGTGCGAGGGCCGTGATGCGCCGGAAGTCGATGTCGCGAGGGGCGTGTGCCGGGTTCTCTGATCCGAGTGTTATAAACGGTTCGCCTTTGCCGGACTTGCGGATATACTTTACCACGATGTAGTCATCGCCGTCAATATCATACGAAAGGAGATACATTTCACCATACAGCAGATTATTGATGTCGAGTGGCATTTGCTTATATAATATAATATCGCCCGACTTGAGAAGCGGATACATGGAATCGCCAACGATATGGATTGCACCATCACACTTGGGCAGGTTGGGTATTTTTATGGTGTCAATGATATTCTGTCGGCTGTTGTCGAAAAGTGCCCGCAACCCTGCTGATGCTTCAAAGTCGTAGAGGTAAACAACCTGTGTTTCCTCTTTCTTTTCTGTGCTCCGTGGCTGATGTATCGGTTTCACCTCGATTTGCGGCTCTTCCGGATACTTAGATTTTAGCATATCACCTTCGCCAGTAAGCAACCATTCGGCTGACATTTTAGGATATGAGGTTAGAATTTTAACCAACACATCGCCCCCAGGCTGGCTATATAAGTTTTTGCCCTTAAAATTACTATCTGCCACGCCAGTAGCTTGGTAAAAGTCTGCCTTCTTGATACCGTTATATTCAAGGAAGGACAAAATTCTTTCTTTTATAGTTGAAATTTTATCCATTTTGTTTTGTTGGTTGAAATTTTAACCTTATCTTTGCAGCGTGTTAATGATATAAACAGTGCCCAAAGATAATAAAAAAGGGTGTGGTTTGCAAATTTTAAGGATTAAAGAATATGAACGACAATCTTTTAGACAAAGTGAGTGCTGAAAAATTGGATGCTCTGCTTGATGTACTGTGTGAGGTTATTAGTGATATGAGAGGAGCCGAGCCAGAAAAGGAAAAACGCTATCGGGACGAGGCATACACCACCTGCATGACGCTTGACTGTATGGTCTTCGATTGCTTGAAGCGAAAGTTCAACAAGAAGCAAGAGGTATAAACCGAAAGCGGGCAGCACGGACTGCCGGGTCGCTCCCGCAGGGTTCGACTCCCTGTGCCCGCACTATAAAACAACAATTATAAAAACAAAAGTATGGAAAAGAAGATTTTTGTAAGCGAGAAAGCCAAGGCACACCTCAGGAAGGTGTTCAAGTGCACGAACCCTATGGTATGGAAGGCGCTGAACTTCAAAAGCGACAGCGACCTGGCGCGAAAGATACGCTTCACGGCCTTGCAGCAGTTGGGTGGCGTGGTCAACTGGAAGCCCGAAGAGGCGGAAACGACGCATGAGGAAACGGCACGGACGATGACATTGCACTTCGGCAAGCGCGTGCAACTGGTGTATGACCGCAAGGACGGGAGCAGCCATGTGTTTGTGGATGGTTTGGAGCGCCGATGCGAGCAGGGTTTGGGCATACCAGAGTTTATGGCACTGACCGACGAGGTTGAACAGATGTCGATGAGCCTGTAAATGGAAATCGGGATGGAGTACTTCAACAAAATACTGTGCGTGACCTACGCGGAACTGACAGGAGGGAAGGAGGCTGTCATCAAGCCTTCTACCTTGCTCTCCAATGTCTGGCGCGGCAACATTGCCAGCGTTCACCGTGGAGGTGGCGAGGGCGGTCAGGCACTCTACGCATGGAGTTCCCTCCCCGCAAAATACAAGGAGCGGTTCGTGGCGAAGTACGGCAATCCGGAAGAGAAGATGAAGGAAGCGATGACGAAAGACTGCATACGGCTTGACGGCGAGGCACGCAAGTGGTATGAGGCGTTCACCTACGAAAAGAACGGTGTGGCGGAACACCTGACGGAGAAGCTGATCGAGGAGTACACCATCAATGCCAGTGTGCTGAAGGAACTGCTGCGCATGATGGCGCAACGCAGGGCCATCCGCCAGAGCCTGAACGGCAGTATGGCAGGGGCATGGGAGGTTATCTACCAGAGTTCGGAAGCCATGCGTGAGGAGTACGGGCACACGCTGCCCCAGAACGCGGCGCGGCTGAAGGCGAAACTCAAGGCCTTCAAGACCGACGGCTACGGAAGTCTTGTCAGCGGAAAGATAGGCAACCGGAACACGCAGAAGATTACCGACGAGTTCGGCCAGCTGCTGATAGCGTTGAAGCGTTGCAGGGTGCCAGTCTATACCGACGCGCAACTTTTTGAAGAAGCAAACAGGCGCGCGGAAGACAACGGCTGGAAGCCTCTGAAAAGTCTTAGCGGCATGAAACGGTGGCTGAACAGCGCGGCCATTATGCCCTTGTGGTATGATGCCGTGTATGGCGAGCAGGCAGCCCGTCAGAAGTTCGGGCGCAAGCACCGCACGGCATTGCCAACAAAGCGCGATGCGCTGTGGTACGGCGACGGCACGAAACTGAACCTGTATTACAAGGACGAGGACGGCAAGGTGCGGACCACGCAGGTGTATGTGGTAATAGACGCCATGAGCGAGGTTATGCTGGGCTGGCACATCAGCGACTCGGAAGACTATGAGTCGCAATACCATGCCTACCGCATGGCCATCCAGACGAGCGGCCACAAGCCCTACGAGATTGTGCATGACAATCAGGGCGGACACAAGAAGCTGGACGCAGACGGACTATTCGGGAAACTCTGCCATGTGCATAGAACGACGCAGCCCTATAATGGCGAGTCGAAGACCATTGAGGCCGTGTTCGGAAGGTTCCAGCAGCAGGTGCTACACAAGGACTGGCGCTTCACGGGACAGAATATCACAGCCAAAAAGATGTCGAGCCGTCCAAACCTTGAGTTCATAGAGGAAAACAAGGACAGTCTCTATACACTTGCAGAACTGAAGGACGCTTATACCCTTGCCACCAAGGAATGGAACGAGATGCGGCACCCTGCCTACGGCACAAGCCGGCTGGAAGCCTACAAGGGCAGCACGAACGAGGAGACGCAGGAGGTTACGGCACACGACATGGTGGACATGTTCTGGGTAACAGCCAAGCGCATGAGCACCTTCACCGACCAAGGTGTCGTGGTAACGATCAAGGGAAAGAAGCGGCAGTACGAGGTGATGGGCGCACCGGGCGTGCCCGACCACGAGTGGCGCAGACGGCACACCTACGAGCGTTTTGTGGTGAAATACGACCCTTACGATTTCGGCAGTATACGGCTCTATAAGAAAGAAACCGACGGTAGTCTGCGCTTCGAGCGTGTGGCAGAGCCTTACCTGGTGGTACACCGTGCCATACAGGAGCAGACAGAGGGCGAGGCCGCTTTCATTCGTCAGGAACAGGCAGCCAACACCGCGGACCGCATAGAGCGCACGGTGGCAGGACGGGAAATAGAGAAAAACCACGGCGTACTGCCTGAGCAACACGGACTGCGCAGTCCGAAGCCAAAAGGCATGACGGCCGCCGAGCGCAGGCAGATAGAACGGCGCACGGGCATCTACAGCCGACAGCCAGAGGAGTACAAGCTGGGCAGAAAGACCAAACAGCTGAGCCTTGAAGATTGGACAGAAACGGAGACTGTCGTAGTGGATTTCAAACAGACGGCGGGGAAATTATAAAAGTCAAACTGATTAAATGACAATATTATGAGCAAATTAACAACGATTGAGAAAAAGCGGATACAGGAAGGGCTGCGGCAGTATGTGGCCAAGTTTCCAAGTCAGAACAAGGCAGCGCAGAGCTTGACGGGCACGAGCAGCGCCACGGTGAGCAGCGTGCTGCAGGGCAAGTGGGAGAACATCTCGGACGACATGTGGCGCAATCTTGGCACGCAGCTGGGTACCAGTGCCGGAACAGACTGGCAAGTGGTGGAGACCAAAGCCTTCCAAGAGATGATGTTTGCCATGCAGGATGCACAGACTGTGAAGAATGTAACATGGGTAGTGGGCGAAGCCGGCTGTGGCAAGACCACTACGGCACGGCTCTATGCCACGGAGCATAGCGAGGTCTTTTATATTCTCTGCTCGGAGGACATGAAGAAGAGCGACTTTATCCGTGAGATTGCACGCCGTATCGGTCAGCGTACGGAAGGTTACAGCATCCGTGAGCTGCTCGACCGCATCATTGATGACCTTATCCAAATGGAAGCCCCGCTACTTCTCTTCGACGAGGCGGACAAACTGCCAGAGCGGGTGTTCCACTACTTCATCGACCTGTACAACAGGCTGGAGGACAAGTGCGGCATCGTCTTCTTCTCAACCAGTTATATCAAGCGCCGCATGGCAATGGGGCTGCGCTACAACAAGTGCGGCTACAACGAGATACACAGCCGTATTGGGCGCAAGTTCTTTGAGCTGGAGTGCACAGACGCGCACGATGTACATGCCGTCTGCGTGGCGAACGGTGTGACGGACAAAGGAAAAATCTCCGAGGTTGTGAGGGACTCCGAGGAATACGAGTTCGACCTGCGCCGAGTGAAGAAGAGTATACACAGGGTGAAACTGATGACGGCACAGCAGGCGGTCAAACAGCGTTTGAACGGTGATAAAACAGTGAGATAATGAGCAGGGCAATGAGTGTAACGGATATGCTGAGAATGAAGAAAGAAACCTACCCTCTTGAGGGTGCATGGGCAGAAGCCTTCGGTGAGCCGGAGCGTAACGGTGTATGGTTCATTTGGGGGCGCAGCGGCAGTGGCAAGACGAGTTTCACGATGGCCCTGTGCAAGGAACTTGCCAAGTTCGGTAAGGTTGCCTACGATAGTCTGGAGGAGGGCTTCTCGCTGACGATGAAGAACGCCCTTGTGAAGGCCGGCATGCAGGATGTGGCGAGACGGTTCATACTGCTCTGTGAGGGCATGGAGGAACTGGACGCTCGGTTGAGCAGGCGCAAGAGTCCCGATATTGTAGTGATAGACAGTTTCCAGTACACGCAGATGAGTTTCAAGGACTACCAGGACTTCAAAGACCGACATAGGGACAAACTGCTCATCTTCATCAGCCAGGCTGACGGCAACAAGCCAGCCGGCCGCACGGCTGTGAGTGTGATGTATGATGCGACTCTGAAGATATGGGTGGAAGGCTACCGGGCCATCAGCAAAGGACGGTACTTCGGCAATAAGGGGTACTATACCATTTGGGAGGAACGGGCAAAAGCGTATTGGGGCGAGGGCAACATATAATAAAAGAGGAAATTATGGCAAATGTTAGGAACAACCTACTGTACAGTTTACGGAAGAAGGGTGTGCGGGTACAGACACGAGAGCGCACGATATACTTCGCCTATGACGGCGAACCTCTCAAAATCATACAGGTGAAACGCCTGTGTAGAGAGTTTAATTTTTATGTTCAATTAGAAATATAACAAAATGAAAGTAAAAAATTTAGATGTAAAGGTTACCTACCATGTCGGCTTGAGCGACATAGAAGTGAGTGAAGAGTTATATGAAGCCCTGCAGCACATGGCTGACTGTGGAGAGATTAGTTGCGGCCTTGTAACTTCAGACAAACAGATTCACACAGCCATGGAATGGCTTGGAGACAATATTTGCGAAGCCGATGCTTGCAACTGGGAATATGAAATCACAGATATGGAGGATTATGAAAATGAATAAGAAGATTTACATCAGCGGTGCGATAGCGCACTATGACCTGGACGAGCGCAAGGCAGTCTTCAAGGCAGCCGAAGAGCGTCTGAGAGCAGGGGGCTACCGCCCCATCAACCCGTTCAACAACGGTCTGCCCCAACCGGGCGACTGGCGCAAGCACATGAAGGTGGACATCGGTCTGCTGCTGCAATGCGACTACATCTATATGCTGAAGGACTGGTGGGTGAGCAAAGGCGCAAAACTGGAACTGGACGTGGCGACGAGCTGCGGCATAGAGCCGGTGTTTGAAGAAGAGGAAAAGCAAACTTGCTGCATCTGCGGCAAGGAGATAGCGGGAAACGGCAACGACCCTTATCCTATCTGGAAAAAAAGCACTTGCTGTGACCAGTGTAACGCCACTGTTGTGTTGCCGGAGCGGCTAAGACGGGCAAGGAGGGAGTTATGAGCATAAAAGACCTGACAGCAGAGCAGTTGGAGTGGCTAAAGGAAAACTTTTGTCACACCAAGAACCAGGAACTGGCCGACGAACTTGGGACATCGCCCAGAAGTGTCATCAGAATGGCAAGGGCGCTTGGGCTGTGGAAAACCAGTAAGTTTGTGGCAGCGATGCAGCAGAATGCCGCCGATCATGCCGCCAGAGCAAACCGAGCCAACGGGGGCAATGCTGGGGCAAAGAACCTTCTTCTTTATGGTAAGGCATATCAGTTCAAAAAAGGCGAGCGGCAAAAGGACAAAATGTCTGCAGAAGCCTTTGACGCAATGCACCGTCGCATCGGTGAGCAGCGAAAGAATATCTTCAAGGCAGAGAAGCGCAGGGTATTATTCGGGCTGGGGCAAAAGACCAAACTCCGTGTAGTGCAGGTATCAAGAAAGAAAAAAAGCTTCCGCTACAATCTCCGCAAGAAAGGCTATGAGATAGCCCGCGCTTCCAATGAGGCATTCATAACAGCGGCTACCCACCGTTCGGAAGTGATGGAGCGCAGGGCAAGATCAATGGGTATAAGTTTCACATCAATTTAATATCAACGATTATGAGTAATTTTTTAGAAGAAATCAAGAAGAGACTGCAAGTGTGGCACGAGCAGCGTGCGGAGCGTATTGAGGCAGACCGTCAGACGGCACTTGATGCAGAGGCACGGGAAGCTGTGCAGGTAATGGAGTTTAACGGCAGGCTGTACATCTGTGTACACGGCACACCACTGTTCGACATCGACATTTTCAAGAACAGCGTGGCGGAGGTTGTAGCATGCGGGCGACGAGCTTACAAAGACTGGAAGGAGGAAAAACTATGGGAGCGGAGCGAAACTACTCGAGGTTTTATATCTTGCTGAAGAAATTGCCTGGAGCAGATAAGAATACACTGGTGTATCAGTATACAAATGGCAGAACAACGCATATACACGAAACCACACAGCAAGAGTACAATTCGATGTGCAACGATATGGAACGTGTAGCAGGATACGACAAACGGAGACGGCAGCAGCATGATATTCTACGCAAAGCACGTAGCGGAGTACTTCACCAGTTGCAGATATACGGCATAGATACGACAGACTGGAATCGTGTGGATGCCTTTTGCAAAGACCCACGAATAACAGGTAAGCAATTCAGAAAACTGACAACAGACGAACTCAAC
>ERZ772807.51-NODE-51-length-76259-cov-10.735972_pt1 | contig 76259 bp, 61 predicted proteins | sample MGYA00511472_ERZ772807 | MGnify/ENA primary metagenome ERZ772807 (study PRJEB29015, sample SAMEA2737947) | human oral metagenome | biome: human oral; feature: human-associated habitat; material: dental | place: China | collected 2039 ... | reverse complement strand
TTTAAATTCGCCCGTCGCAGGCAAATACCACTTCCCAATGTTTTGCGTCTCAACATCAGGTTTATAATGGTTCTACTGTAATTAGTGTGAGTTAACATATGTCTAGACCACCATAGAAGAATAGAATCGCTATCCGATAGCGTTCGGCAGTACCATATCCTCTGCCGATGGTCTTGATTTCTTGAATCGACCCGTTGGTTCTCTCGGCTTTGCCGTTGTTGGCGCCGGTAACCATGGATTTAATGATGCCTTTGAGGTGTCTCTTGAACATAAAGACAACACCGTCGATCTCTTCAATGTTGTACTGCAAGGCATCTGCCATCGAGTCTCCCAACATACCATAAGCCTCCATATCTCCATGACAGTTAAGGCGAAGGAGATCACGAAAGAGTTCTTTGACTTTCCAAGCTTGCCAGACCTGATACTCGGCATTCTCCGGCATATCAAATCGCCGACGATCGTTGGGAATGTATTTGGGCTTGTCCTTGAGCCAAAGATACTTGGTACTGCGCAGTTCCTTGAACTCCTTAACCTCACGCTTGCGCACCTTGTCGACGGCATCGTCCAAATAGGTAACACAGTGGTACAAGTCATGACAGTGGCCGGCATTGGGGAAATACTTCACAGCGCCATCAATGAAAGGCTCCCACATGTCTGTACATACCGTTTCAACCGAATTGCGCTGTTCCTCTGTGAGCGCCTTAGTGCACAGATTATCAACGCTTTTGGCTCTTCGGCCTGTTTCTACTTCGATGACATGACCGGTATCTCCATCATAGAGCATGCTGACATACTCATGACCACGGCGGATAGACTTCTCATCCATGCACACATGCTTGTAGATATGAGTCTTATCACGCTTATCCAAACCTCGTTCAACGGCACGAAGCATAACGCCATGTACCTGCTCGAAAGTAAGGCGGAGAAGACGTGCAGTCTTTGCCTGATTTTTGGTAGAGAGGAGCGTTTCTATCGTTTTTTCCATCAGCCAAGACATCCGGGAGTTTGGTAATGCCCGGGGGACAGCGACACTCTTGACCTCTTCGCCATCATGGTAACGAGGAATACGAGCCTCAAGGATGGTTTTGTACTGCCACATATCTAAATGCCGCCAACTTCGTTCATGACGGAAGTCAAATATAGGGAATTCTTTCTCTTCAACCTTGATGGTGTCATAGCGATATTTGAGCATGATATGTATCTCTTCGGTGGAGTCATCACAGGTCACATTCTCAATCTCCCAATCATTGTTGTTGTGGAGCAGTAGCTTGGATAATATATCTTAGGTTGTCATCATACTGACTACAAAGATACGAATTTCGTGCCGCTTAATGCGGGATACGGCATGTTAATTCACACTAAATCCCGCAGTACCTTATTTTATGCATGAGTTTATCGTGTTATCACGCGCAATTTCAAATGAAAACACATCCATATACCTCGTAAAAGCTAAAGGTTTTAGACGAATGGCACATACGCCTATACCAAATTTACAAGCGAAAAAGGGATGCACTCGCCGTGGAGTACATCCCCTATTTCTTATTCTTACAAATAAATCTTGATTACATCATGCCACCCATTCCCGGTTGTCCAGCAGGCATGGCAGGTGCATTCTCCTCAGGTTTATCGGTAATCAAACACTCTGTTGTTAAGAATAAGCCTGCGATAGAAGACGCATTTTCGAGTGCTACACGAGCAACCTTCGCAGGATCAATGATACCTGCTTTACGCATATCCTCGTAAACATCAGTGCGCGCATTGTAACCAAAATCACCACTGCCCTCAGCTACTTTATTCACAACGACAGAACCTTCACCACCTGCATTAGAAACGATTTGGCGAAGTGGCTCTTCAATAGCACGCTCAACAATCTTGATACCAGTCGTTTCATCGGCATTATCGCCCTTAAGATCTTTCAAAGCTTCGAGTGCACGAATATAAGTTGTGCCACCACCAGCAACCACTCCTTCTTCCATAGCTGCACGTGTTGCGCAAAGTGCATCGTCAACCCGATCCTTCTTCTCTTTCATCTCTACCTCAGAGTTTGCACCTACATAGAGTACAGCTACGCCACCAGCCAATTTAGCCAAACGTTCTTGTAACTTTTCCTTGTCATACGAGCTGGTAGTGTTTGCAATCTCATTCTTAATTTGTGCAACTCGGTCGGCAATACTTTCTTTCTTACCTGCACCATCGACAATGGTAGTATTATCTTTCGAAACAACCACCTTTTTAGCTGTGCCACACATCTCGAGTGTTGCTTGTTCTAACTTCAAACCCTTTTCCTCACTGATGACAACACCACCCGTGAGCACAGCAATGTCTTCAAGCATAGCCTTGCGGCGATCACCAAAGCCAGGAGCTTTCACTGCACAAATCTTTAAACCACCACGCAAGCGATTTACAACAAGCGTCGTCAATGCTTCAGAATCAACGTCCTCGGCAATCACCATCAAGGGGCGTCCACTTTCAGCTGCAGGTTGAAGAATGGGTAAGAAATCTTTCAAATTACTAATCTTCTTATCATAGATGAGAATATAAGGATTTTCCATCACACATTCCATCTTATCAGCATCGGTTACAAAATAACCGCTCAAATAACCACGGTCAAACTGCATCCCTTCAACTACGCCAATGCTGGTGTCACGTGTTTTACTCTCTTCAATGGTGATAACACCATCTTTAGAAACGCGCCGCATTGCATCAGCCAAAAGCTTACCAATTTCAGGATCGTTATTGGCAGAAACTGTAGCTACCTGTTCTATCTTGTCATAGTTATCGCCTACTTGCTCTGCATGCGCCTGGATATAGTCAACAACAGCTTTCACAGCTTTATCAATACCGCGTTTCAAATCCATGGGGTTTGCGCCAGCAGTAACATTCTTCAACCCTTCATTCACAATTGCTTGTGTCAGAATCGTTGCAGTCGTCGTACCGTCTCCGGCATCATCACCTGTCTTGCTGGCAACACTCTTTACCAGTTGTGCACCCGTATTCTCAAAGCGGTCTTCAAGTTCAATCTCTTTTGCTACGGTCACACCATCTTTCGTTATCTGTGGTGCGCCGAATTTCTTTTCAATCACAACATTACGACCTTTAGGTCCTAACGTCACCTTTACTGCATCAGCCAATTGATCAACGCCCTTTTTAAGTAATTCGCGCGCATCAACATTATATTTAATATCTTTTGCCATAATCTTTTCGTTTTAAATTAATTCGTCTAATAATCTATTCAACATGAAAGCGCTTAACCCAATACAGCTAAGACATCACTCTGCCTCATAATCAAATACTTCTCGCCCTCATATTCTAATTCTGTTCCGGCATACTTTCCATAGAGCACAGTGTCGTTCTCTTTAAGCACCATGGCTTCATCCTTTGTACCTTGCCCTATAGCAATTACACGGCCACGCTGAGGCTTCTCTTTTGCTGTATCAGGAATAATAATTCCGCCAACTTTCTCTTCTGCTGGTGCAGGAAGCACCAAAACTCTGTCTGCTAATGGTTTAATATTCATTATTCTTATGATTTAGTTGTTTAATATTTAATTTTACGCTTTGCCGTATGCGAACATTGTGCCAGTTCACAAATATATGACAATTTTGTCAGTTAGGGCTGACAGAGTTGTCAGTAACCTATCCATTCTTGTCAGCATTACAGACCCTATGTATCACTCAGCAATGAAATAAACGGACTATGGGTGACTCCTTATAAATATTTTTTCATAACTTTGCAATCATATATAAATAAGGAGAAAGTTGACTGCGGAACTCATAATTGTGTTTTGGCAATAGACTTTGATAACAAACAACCTATTCATAAAACGTATGAAAGATTTCTTTAAGCATGTTTTGGCAACAATTGTAGGACTGCTTCTTTTCACCGGTATTACAATAGCATTTGGCTTTTTAGCCATTGTAGGATTACTGATTACAGCTGGAGATTCCTCTTCAACCAGCATCAGCAATAATTCTGTATTGGTTATTCAGTTAAAGGGACAAATGACAGAACAGCAAGAAAGCGATTTCTTCAGTAGCCTGAGCGATGAACCGACTTTGAGTTTCGAAGAGGTGATGAAGGCTATCCAGCACGCTAAGAATAACGATAAGATTGTAGGGATCTATCTTGAAGCTGGCGCTTTCTCGGCAGACTTAGCACAAGTACAAGAAATTGAACAAGCTTTACAAGAGTTTAAGAAATCCGGAAAATGGATTATAGCCTATGCTGAAACCTATAGCACATTAGGCTATTACGTAGCCTCAGCAGCCGACAAGGTTTATATGAACAAAGAAGGTATGCTTGATTGGGCTGGTATTGGTGGCGAACGTATCTATTACAAAAATCTATTAGCTAAATTAGGTATCCGTGTCATTGCCACGAAAGAAGGCAAATATAAAAGTGCCGTAGAACAAACAACAGCCGACAAGATGAGTGATGCCGATCGCGAGCAAACACAACGCTATCTTGATGGATGGTGGAAAATCATTCTCAACACTGTAGCCAACAATCGAAAAATAAAACCATCTTTGCTCAATCAATATGCAGACAACGTGATTGGCATGGATGCTCCTGAAACATTGGTAAAGTGCCACATGATAGATGGGCTGCTTTACAACGACCAAGTGAAAAAAATTATCAAGTGGAAACTACAGATTGATAATGACGAAGAAATCAACAAAGTAAGTGTAGATAGACTTGCTACGGATAATAATGCTTCTACAGGACAACATATCGCCGTATATTATGCTTACGGCGACATCGTAGACCAGGCTTCCCCACAAGGACTATTCCAAGACAATCATCAGATAGCTGCAGATAACGTGTGTCAGGATTTAGAGGACTTAGCCAACGATGACGACGTTGAGGCCGTGGTAATTCGCATCAATTCAGGAGGCGGTTCTGCTTATGCTTCAGAACAAATTTGGCACCAAATTGCTGAGCTTAAAAAGATGAAACCCGTTGTTGTATCAATGAGTGGTGCGGCAGCTTCAGGTGGTTATTATCTCAGCAGCAATGCCAACTGGATTGTCGCCAACCCTTCTACCATCACAGGAAGTATTGGCATCTTTGGTCTGTTTCCTGATACCAGTGAGCTAATGACAAAAAAGTTAGGACTACATTATGACGAGGTGAAAACCAATCGCAATGCTGTGTTCGGTGCAAATGGACATCCTTTCACAGCAGAACAATTAGGACTTTTGCAACGCCAAATTAATCGTGGCTACAGATTGTTTAAGAAACGTGTGGCCGAAGGTAGGCATCTTTCTATGGAACGTGTAGAGCAATTGGCTCAAGGCCGTGTATGGTTGGGTGAGGATGCCATCCACATAGGCCTCGTTGATGAATTAGGCGGATTAGACAAAGCCATCACAAAAGCAGCCGAATTAGCAAAAACTACTTCAAAGGCTACACGTTCCTATCCCACCCCTATTAGCGCATGGGAACAACTCTTTAGCGGCTACAATGCTTCATCTGATTTGCTCAATGGCCAATTACGCACTTTGCTTGGTGAATATTATGAGCCTTTCAAGATGGCAAATGACTACCGACACATGGACAAGATACAAGCGCGCATCCCCTATATCATAAAAATTCAATAAGAATAAGTATGAGGACTGAAGGCGATTTTATACATATCAATGAATGGCTACTACCCATAAGCTGGATTTATAGACTTGGTGTAGGTATACGGAACCAAATGTTTGAGTTGGGACTATTCAAACAACACAGTTTCAACACGCCTATTATTGCTGTAGGTAATATCACAGTGGGTGGCTCAGGGAAAACACCACATGTGGAATATCTCATCAATCTACTAAAAGATAAGTTGCAATTGAGTGTGCTCTCACGCGGATACAAACGTAAGAGTCGTGGTTACCAGTTGGCACAATCAGAAAGTACGGCACGAGAGATTGGAGATGAGCCTTACCAAATGAAGAAAAAATACCCACATATTCACATCGCAGTAGATAAAAAACGGGTGAATGGTATCAAACATATCATCAACGACGAAGCGACACACGATACCGATGTCATTTTGTTAGATGATGCCTTTCAACATCGCTATGTGAAACCAGGCATCAACATACTCTTAATTGATTATCATCGCCTCATTATCTACGACAAGTTATTACCTGCCGGAAGATTGCGCGAGCCACAGTCTGGTAAAGATAGAGCTGATATTGTAATCATCACTAAATGTCCGAAAGATTTAAAACCAATGGAATTTCGTGTGCTCACAAAAGCAATAAATCTCTATCCTTATCAAAATCTTTTCTTCACTACCATCGACTATCAAGACCTAACAACACTCTTTGATAGCAACCAACCTGCACCATCACTCCATCAACTCTCTGATACATCGGTCTTGCTATTGACAGGAATAGCCTCACCCAAGCAAATGATTCTCGATCTCACCCCGAAAGTAAAGCAAATACAATCGCTCGCTTTCCCTGATCATCATGTTTTTAAGAAGAAGGATATTGAGCGGATTAACAACACATTCCAAGCTATCAAAGGCAAGAAAATTATTATAACAACAGAAAAGGATGCTTCGCGCTTAGAGCATTGTACCGAGCTAAGCGAGGAGGTAAAACGCAATCTTTATGTGCTACCTATTCGCATCCAATTCATGCTCAATCAAGAGGAAGAATTCAATCAAAAAATTATAAATTATGTACGAAGAAATTCAAAAGACAGCATCTTGGCTAAAAGAAAGGATGACAACTAATCCTAAAACAGCCATCATTTTGGGGACAGGCCTTGGACAATTAGCTTCAGAAATAACCGACAGCTACGAGTTCCCCTATAGCGAGATACCCAATTTCCCCGTGTCGACAGTTGAAGGCCATGCGGGAAAGCTCATCTTTGGAAAGTTGGGCGGAAAAGATATCATGGCCATGGAGGGAAGATTTCATTTTTATGAAGGCTACAACATGAAAGAAGTTACCTTCCCCGAGCGTGTCATGTATGAATTAGGCATTGAAACACTCTTTGTCAGTAACGCATCGGGCGGGATGAATCCGCTATTCAAAATCGGAGACCTCATGGTTATCACCGACCATATCAACTTCTTCCCCGAGCATCCTTTGCATGGCAAGAACTTCCCCACAGGTCCACGTTTTCCAGATATGCACGAGGTCTATGACAAGCGGCTTATCAACTTGGCTGACGATATTGCAAAAGAGTTCGACATCACCCTACAACATGGTGTGTATCTAGGTGTGCAAGGCCCCACGTTCGAAACACCAGCAGAATATCGCATGTATCACCTCATGGGTGCTGATGCTGTGGGCATGAGCACTGTTCCTGAAGTTATCGTGGCACGCCATTGTGGCATCAAAGTATTTGGCATGAGCATCATCACCGATTTAGGCGGGTTCGATACACCTGTTGAAGTGAGTCACGAAGAAGTGCAAAAGGCAGCTAATGGTGCACAACCGAAGATGACAACCATCATGCGCGAAATGATCCGCCGTGCATAAATCCTATCATCCTACGTTATGACAGACATTGCTACACTGGGTGAGTTTGGTCTTATTAAACGACTCACAAAGGATATTCAGATCAAAAACCCCAGCACAAAATATGGTGTGGGGGACGATTGCGCCGTGCTTCATTATCCCAAGACCGAGGCACTCGTCACCACAGATATGCTTATGGAGGGCGTTCACTTCGACCTCACCTACATGGATTTTTTCACCTTAGGCTACAAATCGGCGATGGTTAATTTCAGCGATGTTTTTGCCATGAATGGTTTTCCGCGGCAAATCATCGTCAGCATAGCATTAAGTAAGCGTTTCACCATTGAGGATATGGATAGCTTTTATCAAGGCATGCAAGCTGCTTGTGACAAATGGCAGGTAGATATTGTGGGCGGTGACACTACTTCCTCGCGCACAGGATTGGCCATCAGCATCACATGCATTGGCGAGGCTGCGAAAGAAGATATCGTTTATCGCAGTGGGGCAAAAGAAACCGATCTCATCTGCGTCACAGGTGATTTGGGTGCGGCCTACATGGGATTACAAATCTTAGAACGCGAAAAGGCGGTGTATTATTCGCAGATTGAAGACTACAACAAAAAGGTGAACCAAGCAAAGGAGCTACATGATGAAGCCAAATTGAAGGCCTTGCAACAGCAGCGCCAAGCTTTCGAAGATTTCCAACCCGACTTTGCTGGAAAAGAATATCTATTAGATCACCAACTCAAGCCTGAAGCACGCGGCGACATGATTGAGCTATTGCGCGCGCACAACATCCACCCCACAGCCATGATGGATATCTCTGACGGACTGAGCAGCGAATTGATGCACATCTGCGAGCAAAGCAATTGTGGCTGCCGCATCTACGAAAAAGAAATTCCCATTGACTATCAGACTGCCGTCACAGCTGAGGAATTCAATCTCAATCTCACAACCTGTGCGCTCAATGGTGGAGAAGACTATGAGTTGCTCTTTACCGTTCCCATAGGCGATCACGAGAAGATTAAAAATATGGAAGGTGTGCGGCAAATAGGATACATCACCAAGCCCAATTTAGGCTGTATGTTGGTTACGCGTGATAACAATGAGTTTCAATTGCAGGCACAAGGATGGAATCCATTGCAACAGAAATGAAGCAAAGAAGCTATATCATAAAACTTTTCGGTACTTGCTCAAGCTTGAGCAAGTACCGATTTTTTTTCTTGGAGTATATTCAAGTGGAGCAAGTGCCCAAATTATTTCTTTGAGGCTTGCCCAACCGTGGGCAAGTCACAAATGGTTTTGAAACAAACCTATAACTTCGCCGTAAGCTGCTCCACATGACAATAGAATATTGGTGCCGCCACATGATTTTCCTTTCCTTCGCGGTAAACACTCTCACAGATATACCGCAAATCCTCAAGATTGTCGTGCAACTCCATAATCCTACGGGTTAGATGATTGCGCGCAAACATACGTTTCATAAAATAAGCAGAGAGCCGCGCCGGCAAGTGGAACATCCATAATTCATTTCGATAGGGTTTCAAGTTTATACCCCGTGAAACCACGATTTTCGTCGTTTCTCGGACAGTTTTAATCACGATCGTGAGCAATGTGGTGGAATTCATCAGCCGGTGTGCCGCCTGTGCGCTATCGTTGATGCCGGTAGCTGCCCCGGCAACAGTAATCACTGCGGCGTTGATAGCCATGTGCAGGGCTATCCACTCTATCATATCGTGGGGCTGCTCTAATTGAATGTGGCAAGAGGCGAATAGCTGACACACATCTGTTCCATTCGCAATTTTCGCACTACATACATTTTCCAACATGAAATGGTCAAACACGCAAGCATCTAATTTTGCCTGCGAAGGAATCGAATCGCTCCCACTTTCCAAGCGACCTCCGGCTACCGGAAAGCCCAAAATGTAATGATAGCCCTGCATCATTCGGTCAAGAACGGCCCTGTCAAGCCACAAATTACAGCATATCAAGAGCGTTCCCTCGAATTGCTCCTTACGAATTTCCTGCATCACGGATGAGATTTTTCCCTGTGCTACGCTCACGAAGATTAAATCGTATCGTTTCTTTGAACAAAGCGCAATGTCATATTGCCCCTCCGTCTGAATTCCTTCAGCCGACATTCGCCCATCCAATAGTGACACACTCAACTGCTTGATGCCTTTCTTATGACTTTCGTTGCGTAAATAGTGCTCCACATGGTGCCCTGCCTGCTTAAAAAGAAAGCCATAAGTACTACCGATAACTCCCAGTCCGATGATTAATATATCCATGATTCCACTTATCCTTTTATGCCTTTAGTCCATTACATTATCAATGCTGAAGCAGCACAAGTTGCTAAAATCTCAGAAAAACAGCCGCTTTTTAGCATCATTATGGCCTCAATCGTGTACAAATCACACGCATTTTTCAACAAAATGCAATATAGATTAGTCCCCCTTCTACAACACAAAAAAGAGGATGTGCCGATAAGCACATCCCCAATCTCTCATTTCATTACGTTTGTACAAATTACTTTGCAGAATCTGCAGCTGCAGAATCAGCAGGTGCTGCATTTGCAGTGTCAACCTGTTGGATTGAATCTGAGTCATTGTTACCTGCGTTGTTAGCAGTTTTGTCATGACAAGATGCGAGAGAGATAGCTGCAACAGCTACAAACATAAATGCTACTAATTTCTTCATTTTCTTTGCTTTTTAAATCTGTAAAACAATCATTTGTTATTAAAACACTGCAAAGGTAAGTATTTTTTTGATATACAACCTAATTTTTTAACTACTTTTTTTTATGTTTTGTGTAACTTTTTTCTAAAGCACTAATTTGCAATCACTTATAACATCAATTTAAAAGCGATTTTCAGACAGAAACTTTGCTGGGATGGATTGCCGTCTCTAAAAGTCTACGGAGAAACGGTTCATTGATGACAATTCCATCCCTCAGCACACTATCATTAATATTCATCCCAAGACTTGATGTCTATATTCTCTAATTTCGTTGAACAAAATGCTTGAATAAACGCACATGCCAAGCGACTGTTCGTTAATAAAGGTATATTCAAGTCTATGGCAGCACGCCGTATATGGTAACCATTCGTTAACTCATGTACCGTTAAATTCTTTGGAATATTCACAACCATATCTATTTTCCGCTCTTTCAGCAACGCTAAAGCTTGTGGTTGCTGCCCCGTTTCTGAAGGCCAATAAACACGTGTATTAGGGACACCATTCTCAGAGAGATAGGCACTTGTCCCCCCTGTAGCATAAAGCTCGTAGTGATTGGCAATCAATAATCTCGCTGTTTCTAACATTTCGGCCTTTTGTTTGGCACCACCTGTCGACAACAACACTGATTTTTTAGGAATACGATAACCTACAGAAAGCATGCTTTTTAACAAAGCGGCATTGGTATCATCACCCAAACACCCTACTTCGCCCGTAGAACTCATATCTACACCGAGCACTGGATCGGCCTTTTGAAGACGATTGAATGAGAATTGGCTTGCCTTTATGCCCACATAATCAAGATCAAAAAGATTTTTATTCGGCTTTTCAACAGGGAGCCCCAACATCACTTTCGTTGCTAAATCTATAAAATTGAGCTTAAGAACTTTGCTTACAAACGGGAAAGATCGGCTGGCACGGAGGTTACATTCAATGACTAAGATGTCATTATCGCGTGCCATGAACTGAATATTAAACGGACCATTGATATGCAGATTTTTTGCGATTTGTCGACTAATACGCTTAATACGTCTTACCGTCTCAACATAAATCTTCTGTGGTGGAAACTGAATTGTCGCATCACCAGAATGGACTCCGGCAAACTCCACATGCTCACTAATCGCATAGACTATGATTTCTCCATTCTTTGCAACAGCATCCATCTCTATCTCTTTCGCATTTTCTATGAACTTAGAAACTACGACAGGATGGTCTTCACTGACATTAGCTGCCAAAAGTAAGAAACGTTTTAATTCATCTTCATTTGAACAAACATTCATTGCAGCACCTGACAACACATAAGATGGACGCACCAAAACGGGATAGCCAACGCGATTGACAAAGGACTCGATATCTTCCATATTGCTCAAGGCTTGCCATTCAGGTTGATTAATACCATGCTCGGTAAGCATTGCAGAGAACTTTGCGCGATCTTCTGCTCCATCTATATCTTGTGCTTGTGTGCCTAAAATGGTAACATGCTGTTCATCTAATTTCAATGCTAAATTATTAGGTATCTGGCCTCCAGTGCTAACAATCACACCATGTGGACACTCTAAATCAATGATATCCATGACACGCTCAAAAGTAAGCTCATCAAAATACAGACGATCACACATGTCATAATCGGTTGATACCGTTTCAGGATTATAGTTAATCATCACAGAACGCCAACCTTCTTTACGAATTGTATTCAGTGCTTGCACACCACACCAATCAAACTCGACAGAACTTCCAATACGATAGGCTCCAGAACCTAAAACTGCGATGGAACGCTTATCATTAGAGAAGGTGACATCATGAGTCGTACCGCCATAAGTAACATAAAGATAATTGGTTTGTGCAGGATACTCGGCTGCTAAAGTATCAATTTGCTTAACTACAGGGAGAATACCATAATGCTTACGCAGATTGCGCACCAACAGCGAAGCCTTATGCATATTCTCTACTTCATCTTCTAAGCCTATAGCACGCGCAATCTGGAAATCAGTAAATCCATAGATTTTTGCCTCCAATAGAAGTTCTTTATCTAAGGTGTTAATATTAAAACGACATAACTCTTTATTAATATCGACCAAATGCTGCAACTTTTGCAGGAACCACTTATCAATTTTAGTTAGTTCATGTATCTGGTCTATAGTATAACCATGTTGTAGTGCCTTAGACAACACAAAAATACGTTTGTCAGTCGGTTCACGCAAGGCTGCATCTATATTTGCTATAGCAAGCTCTTTATTATCAACAAAGCCATGCATGCCTTGCCCTATCATTCGGAGTCCTTTCTGAATAGCTTCTTCAAAATTCCGCCCTATGGCCATAACCTCACCCACAGACTTCATGCTCGAACCCAATTCCTTATCTACACCATGAAACTTCGATAAATCCCAGCGTGGAATCTTACAAACGACATAATCAAGAGCGGGCTCGAAGAAAGCACTCGTGGTTTTTGTTACAGAATTTTTTAATTCAAAAAGTCCATAGCCGAGTCCTAACTTTGCAGCAATAAAAGCTAATGGGTAACCTGTTGCTTTTGAAGCTAAAGCAGATGAACGTGAGAGACGAGCATTTACTTCGATTACACGATAGTCTTCACTCACAGGGTCAAAGGCATATTGCACATTACACTCGCCAATGATACCTATATGCCGAATGATTTTTATTGATAATGCACGTAACTTATGATACTCATGATTGGTCAGCGTTTGTGAAGGGGCGACAACAATACTCTCACCCGTGTGAATGCCCAATGGATCAAAATTCTCCATGTTACAAACAGTGATACAATTATCATATTGGTCACGGACAACTTCGTATTCTATTTCCTTCCAGCCCTTTAAACTTTTCTCGACCAATACTTGTGGTGAAAAAGAAAAAGCTTTTTCACAAAGTTTATTTAGTTCGTCCTCATTATCAGCAAAGCCTGATCCTAAGCCTCCTAAAGCATAAGCTGCACGAATTATGACGGGATAACCTAAATCAGATGCAGCTCTTCTTGCTCCTGCAATATCTTCACAAGCTTCACTCTTAATCGTATTAACATTAATCTTATCTAATTCTTCAACAAAGCGTTCTCTATCCTCTGTCTTCATAATGGCTGTAACAGGTGTACCTAATACTTGTACACCATATTTAGCAAATACACCTGATTGCTCTAATGCCACACCACAATTTAATGCCGTCTGCCCACCAAAAGACAAAAGAACCCCATCGGGACGCTCTTTCTGAATGACCCGCTCAACGAAATAAGGTTGGACAGGAAGAAAATAAATATGGTCGGCAACCCCCTCTGAAGTTTGCACGGTCGCAATATTAGGATTAATCAATATGGTTTCAATACCTTCTTCACGAAGTGCTTTTAATGCTTGAGAACCAGAATAGTCGAACTCACCCGCCTCACCGATTTTCAGTGCACCGGAACCCAACAGCAATACCTTTTTAATATCATTGTGCTTCATTATACTAACTATTTTAATGTCTCTATAAACTTATCAAAAATAAACTCTGTATCAACAGGACCTGAACAAGCCTCAGGATGGAACTGACAACTAAACCAAGGTTTCTCTTTATGCCGAATACCTTCGTTCGAGCCATCATTCATATTCACAAATAGTTCTTCCCAATCTTGCCCCAAGGTCTTTGCGTCTACTGCATAACCATGGTTTTGGCTTGTTACAAAACAGCGATTTGTATCCTTCATACGAACAGGTTGGTTATGCCCTCTATGACCATATTTCAACTTATAGATAGTGGCTCCGGCAGCCTTTGAAAGTAATTGATTTCCCATGCAAATACCACAGATAGGCTTATTGCTCTCGCTCATCTGCTTGCGTAAGATGTCTACAGCCGCTGAACATAAGTTAGGATCACCCGGACCATTGGATAAAAACAGACCATCAAAGCTCAATTTCGTATAGTCATAAGCCCAGGGGACGCGGATTACTTCCACCCCACGCTGTATCAGGCACCGAATAATATTTGCTTTTGCACCACAATCAAGCAAAACAACCTTTTTTCCTGCACCTTCATTATAGCGGATAATCTCTTTGCAGGATACTTGATCAACAAAGTTTATGCTGGCATAATCTACCTCTTGGACTTCTCTTTCATCATCATCAAAGACCAGCCTTCCCATCATCACACCATGCGAACGCAAGACCTTTGTTAATTCACGCGTATCAATTCCTGTTACACCAGGAATCTTCTCACGCTTCAACCAATCAGATAAACTTTCCACAGCATTCCAATGATTATAAAATGAGCTATAATCATTCACGATAAGTCCAGAGACATAGATTCGGTCGCTCTCCATAAAAAGAGGAAGCCCTTGCGCATCCATCGTAAAAGCTGGCACACCGTAATTACCCACTAAAGGATAGGTTAACACTAACAATTGTCCTGCATAAGACGGGTCAGTAAGACTTTCAGGATAGCCCACCATTGCAGTGTTAAACACAACTTCTCCTGCAACAGGGGCTTCATAACCAAAGCTCTTTCCACGGAAAGTTGTGCCATCACTCAAGACTAATGTCACGTTCTTCATTTCTCTATGTTGTTTTTATAAGTTGTTACTATACGCATATATACAAGAAGAATTAGAGAACTACTTCCCTAATTCTTTTTGCTCATAATAATTAATAAAAGATTGGTTGCATAATCTCGTTCCACCCAAAGTGGGATAACGCCCTGTAAAATACCAATCGCCTTGATGCTTCGGTATGGCATGATGAAGTCCTTCTATACTTTGGAACACAAGCTCTATAGGTGTTGTGACACCCGAAGGCCTAAGCATCTTAACGATCTGCTGATTTATCTCATCAACAGAAAATGGCTCATACAGCATGCGAACACCATTTTGCATGGGAATATTCTCCGTCTTCTTCAACTCTTGCAAACATGATTCGTATGTATTATGAATGATATACCCCATGCCTCGCTCCTTCAATAAAGCAATCGTAGCACGGAACACACAGAACTCCTCTAAACGCGGCATATCAATACCATAATAGTCCGGATAGCGTATTTGTGGGGCACTACTTACAACGACAATCTTCTTAGGATGAAGACGATTCAGTATACGCAGAATACTCTTTTTTAAAGTCGTGCCACGAACAATACTATCGTCTATAACAACCAAATTGTCAACATGGGGTACAATGCTCCCGTAAGTAATATCATAGACGTGGCTTGCCAAATCATTGCGACTGTTTCCCTCTGCAATAAATGTACGCAGTTTAATATCTTTCCATGCTACTTTCTCTGAACGCACACGTACACTCAGGATTGCTTCCAACTCCTCATGAGTTGGGATGTGCCCTAAGCATTCTATTTGCTTTATTTTTTGTGCGTCAAGATACTTTGTTAACCCATTCTGCAACCCGTAATATGCAATTTCTGCCGTATTGGGAATATACGAGAACACCGTATGTTGCAAATCACCATCAACGGCTTTCAACACTGAAGGAACTAATAATTCGCCCAAACGTTCGCGCTCAGCATAAATATTACGGTCGGAACCTCGGCTAAAATAAATTCGTTCAAAAGAGCAGGGCGCCGCCTCCTTTGGTGCAATGATTTGCTCAACCAGACATTCACCATTCTTTTTCACCATCAAGGCTTGTCCTGGCTGTAACTCCAATACATCATCACACTCTAAGTCAAATGTGGTTTGCAACACAGGGCGTTCACTGGCCAAGACAACAATCTCGTCATCCTTATAATAGAATGCCGGACGAATGCCCCAAGGATCGCGCATGGAAAACATCTCACCACTGCCCGTAACCCCACAAACAACATAACCTCCATCAAAACGTGGCATCGTTGTTTGCAACACGTTTTTCATATCCACATGCTGCTCTATATAGGATGTAATGGCTGTATTTTCTAATCCCCGTTCCTTTGCGGCATTGAAATTACGCTCCACTTCGCGATCCAACCGATGCCCCATCAATTCCAACATAATATAGGTGTCGCTATAAATACGTGGAAATTGACCTTGTTGCGTGAGTTGATGAAAGACTTCATCCACATTGGTCATGTTAAAATTACCACAGAAGCAAAGGTTTTTTGCTTTCCAATTGTTTCGGCGCAAAAAAGGATGCACATAGGTTATGCCACTCTTACCCGTTGTGCTGTAACGAAGATGTCCCATATAAAGCTCGCCGGCGAAAGGAAGATTTTCCTTTGCATATTCTACATCAGTCAGATTTTGAGCTTCAACACATGCATAGCTGTCGTGTACCTTACCGAAAATCTCAGTGATAGCATTCGACCCTTCAGCACGCTCCCGAAACATATATTCAGAACCCGCTTCAGAATCAAGCTTGACACATGCCATCCCAGCTCCTTCCTGCCCACGATTGTGCTGCTTTTCCATCATCAAATAAAGTTTGTTTAGCCCATACATCCATGTGCCATACTTCTCTTGATAATAAGATAGAGGCTTTAGCAACCGTATTAATGCTACACCACAATCTTCTTTTAATTCTTCCATGCCGAAAACGCCTTTACTGAATATTGTTAAACAAAAAAGAATGGAAACGACAACTCTTTTCCATTCTTTTATTTTTCATCACCGTAGGACAGTAACCATGATCGATGCTAAGCTCACAACTATTCCAACAAATGAAATCCACAGTGAAGTAGAATTACCTATCATTGAGTTTTGCGACTGCACGGTGTTAGGTTGCACATAGATAATATCGTTTTGCTGCAAATAGTAATAAGGAGAATTGATGATATTTGCATCATTCAAATTCAAACGATGATATTCTTTTTCCCCATCCGCCTTCTCACGAATAAGAATGATGTTATCACGTTTTCCATATATGGTTAAGTCCCCTGCTTGTGCCAGAGCTTCTATGATGCTAATCTTCTCGGTTGAGACGGGTATCACGCCTGGTGATTTCACCTCGCCTGTAATGGTGACACGATAACTCGCCATGCGCACCGTCACCACAGGATTTTCATTTGCAGCCAAATAAGGAGCAATCTTATTTTTAATCATATCCTCACACTGATTTTTGGTTAATCCTGCCACATGTAACTTGCCCACTACCGGAAAATTGATGTTACCTTGGTTGTCAACCAAATAACCATCGGTGGTTGTCGTTGTCCCTGCGGCTTGTCCTCCTCTGCTCCCGCCAGTTCCATTATTAAAAGGAGCAGAGACTTGTGGATCGGTAGTATTCACTGTTACCAAAATTAAGTCTTTGGGCATGATGTGCGCATCATAAAGACCTTTCGATGCAGCCAAACTCACTTCATCAATATTCTTGAAATAAGCAACTTTCTTTGCTCCTGCACAAGCGCTTAACAATAAAATTCCCATACAAATATAAAATAGGGACAAGACTTTTTTCATACGTAACTCTTAAAACTTATCGTGTTGCAAAATTAAGTTTATTTTTTGGGAATGGCAAATATTTCTCTCATTAATATAATAGCGACAAGGTGACATCCTATATTCCCTATTTTCTCCACCTTTCACTTCTGAACGAAAATGGTACAACAAAAAGGTGCGACTGCATTCAGCCACACCTTTTATATTATATAAGTCGATTTATTCTATCACGACCAAGGGATCTTCTTCAAGCACACTCTGTCCCACTTTCACGCAGACAGCCGTAACCTTTCCGGCCTTTTCGGCCTCAATGTTATTAGCCATTTTCATAGCCTCCAACACAACTACAGTGTCACCAGCTTTCACTTCCTGTCCCACTTCAACGCTAATCGCAGTGATTGTTCCAGGCAGTGGTGCTTTCACTGCATTGTTGGCATTGATATTGGCCGCAGCAACAGGTGCCTCTGCATCATCAGAACTTTCAGCAGGCTTACCCAACACAACTTTCTTCTTTTCTTCTTTTTCTTTCTGCTCTAATTGCACTTTGTATTCATCGCCATTCACGCAGATAGAAGCCACATTGTTCTCATCGATTTCTTGGATGGCAACTTGATATTCCTTGCCATCAATCGTATATTTAAATTCTTTCATATTGTTTGCTTATGGTTTTGGAGTTAGCGATAAGAATTTTGCATTCCACATCGTCTCGCGAGGTTGGATTGTGATAATGCCAGCTTCTTCATCGTGTACATTGTTTCCTTCAAATTCGTAGAGTGCCATTGCTATGGCAGCAAAAACATTTTTATCCATTATACATCTGCTTATTTAAAATGTTTCGGAAAAACCTGCTTACATCGGCATGCAACCATGCTTCTTGGCCGGCAAGTTTTGGCGTTTAGTAGCCAATTGTGCCAATCCACGGCAGATGCGGAAACGCGTATTGCGTGGTTCAATCACATCGTCGATATAGCCAAATTGCGCAGCCTGATAGGGATTGGCAAACATTTCACTGTATTCATCTTCCTTCTCTGCGAGGAATGCTTTCACATCGCCGCCTCCATCCTTCACAGCCTTAGCCTCTTTTCCATAAAGCACGGCAACGGCACCGCTGGCACCCATCACAGCAATCTCTGCTGATGGCCATGCAAAATTGAGGTCAGAGCGCAATTGTTTGCAACCCATCACGATGTGCGAGCCACCATAACTCTTGCGCAAATTGATGGTAATCTTGGGCACAGTAGCTTCACCGTAGGCATAGAGCAACTGGGCACCATGCAAGATAACGGCATTATACTCCTGACCTGTTCCGGGCAAGAAACCGGGCACGTCGACCAAGCTGACGATTGGGATGTTGAACGCATCGCAGAAACGCACGAAGCGCGCACCTTTGCGGCTGGCATTCACATCCAACACACCTGCATAGGCTGCGGGCTGATTGGCTACCACACCCACGCTTTGACCATTGAAACGAGCAAAACCCGTGATGATGTTCTTTGCAAACTTTGGCTGCACTTCCAAGAACTCGCCATTGTCGACAACCGAAGCAATCACCTTATACATGTCGTAAGCCTGGTTGGGATCTTCAGGAATAATCTCGTTCAACAAGTCATCCTTGCGGTCGATGGGGTCTGTGCATTCTACACGTGTTGCCGTCTCTGTGTTGTTAGACGGGATATAAGAGAGCAAGCATTTGATGAGCTCCATACATTCCTCTTCGGTCTTCGCAGTGAAGTGGGTCACGCCACTCTTGCTGGCATGCACACTGGCACCACCCAAATGCTCGGCATCAATATCCTCACCCGTAACGGTTTTCACAACTTTCGGCCCCGTCAGGAACATGTAAGAAGTGCCTTCAGTCATAATCGTGAAGTCGGTCAACGCAGGCGAATATACCGCACCACCGGCACATGGCCCCATGATAGCGCTGATTTGTGGGATAACGCCACTGGCTAAGATGTTACGTTCGAAGATTTCACCATAGCCGGCAAGCGCTGATATGCCTTCCTGAATACGTGCGCCGCCAGAGTCATTCATGCAGATAACAGGAGCTCCCATCTTCATGGCCATGTCCATCACCTTGCAGATTTTCTGTGCCATTGTCTCGGAAAGCGAGCCTCCATTCACGGTGAAGTCCTGCGCATAAACATATACCAAACGACCGCCGATGGTCGCAGAACCAGCTACAACGCCGTCGCCAAGATATTGTTTCTTTTCCATGCCAAAGTTGTGGCAGCGGTGCAGTTTAAACATATCATACTCCTCAAAGCTACCAGCATCGACCAGCATTTCTATGCGCTCGCGAGCCGTATATTTGCCACGAGCATGCTGCTTCTCAATCGCTTTCTCTCCACCGCCAAGGCGAGCTTGCTCGCGCTTAGCAATCAGTTGTTTGATTTTTTCTACTTGCTTCGTCATAAAACTATTATTAATTTTTTATCCTTCTGTTGTATCCTGCACCATTGTAACGTGCAATTTCGCTGCAAAGGTAGTGAAAAAAATAGGAAGGCTGAGCGTTCTCTGTGCAAAAAAGCAAAAATATGGAATAGGTTTTAGCGCTTCATCTTGAAGATTTCATGCAAAAACAAGGCGCATCCAAAATATTCTCAAATAAAATTGTAATTTTGCAAGCCAACGAAGGTTTAATCATTGCAACATGCATCCATCTAAATTAAAGTTCATCGCCGTTCTGATGAGTATAGTGTCCGTCTCATTATTCGCTTGTAAAGGGCGGAAGGAAACACAATATACCCCCTGGGGAACGGCATTTAACAACATGGATAGCACCGCTCAACAACAGTTCTCGCTGGCCGATATCCAGGACAATGGCGAACTGATTGTGCTCACAATGTCGGGACCAACGACCTATTATGATTATCAGGGGCGTGGCATGGGGTTACAATACCTGTTGGCCGAACGCTTTGCACAGCAGTTGGGCGTGCAGCTGCGCGTCGAAGTATGTAAGGACACCACTGAGATGGTGCACCGGTTGCAAAAGGGCGACGGCGACCTCATCGCCTTTCCTCTGCCCCACACTTACCGCAACATCCTTTACTGCGGTGTTAAAACGGGCAAAGCACAGTGGGCCGTGCAACGGGGGAACACCTCATTAGCCGATTCACTCAACAGTTGGTTTAAGCCGGCTCTGCTCACTGCCGCAACACGTGAGGAGCAATTTGCGCTGTCTTCGCGCAGCATCACGCGCCACGTCTATTCGCCCATGCTCAATCGCTCGGGCGGCGTCATTTCGCAATGGGATGCCCATTTCAAGCGCTATGCCATGTGGGCGGGCTGGGATTGGCGCCTGCTGGCAGCACAATGCTATCAGGAGTCCACCTTCGACCCTAACGCACGTTCTTGGGCCGGTGCTTGCGGGCTCATGCAAATCATTCCTTCCACGGCCGACCATTTGGGCATTCCCCGCAACATGCTCTTCGACCCCGAGCAAAACATTGCAGGGGCTGCAAAATACATTCGCGAGCTCACGGCCAAGTTTCGCGACGTCCCCAATCCGCTCGACCGCGCCTGCTTTGTTCTGGCCAGCTACAACGGCGGCTTCTTCCACATCCGCGATGCCATGGCTTTAGCACGAAAATATGGGAAAGATGCCCATCGCTGGACCGACGTGCAAGAGTTTATCTTGCATCTCACCACGCCCGCCTACTATCGCGACCCCGTAGTGAAATATGGCTACATGCGTGGCACCGAAACCACCACCTACGTCAACCGCATCATGGACCGCTGGGCGCAATACCGCGGTTTTGCCAAAGGCGGCGGCTTCTCTATGGGCAACGCGGGCTTTGAAGGCTTTGGTAGCGGATTGGACAACATGCGACCCACGCGTGCGAAACACAAAAACCGATTTCAGTTATAGCCAGCAGGCTCCGCCGATGGACAAAAACAAGAAATAATTGCCGGAAGAGCCTCTGCCGATGGACAAAAGTGTGGTAGGGTGTCGGGAATCGACGCTTTTGCATGTGCATCGAGGATGATAGAATGGAATAAGGGTGAAGCGGGTGGGGAAAGTGTCCGCAGGTTTGGTTGAACCCCAGAAAATGTCTAATTTTGCAACGACAAAACGCTTGCAATGGCCACAGAAGGTTGCGAGGTGTAGCCGCAATAGGCAGGGCTTTGCCATTCGGTTTTAGTTTCGAGATGCAAAGAGCGTTTTTTAATCAATGAAATGATGACAGAACTACATTTAACTTCCCTTCATTTGCCCAGCAGCGGCCAGCAGTCGGTGTGCGTGATAGCAGGCCCCTGTTCGGCCGAAACCGAGCAGCAAGTGCTTGTCACAGCCCGTGATTTGGCAGCTTGTGGCTGCCGCATTTTTAGGGCAGGTGTTTGGAAACCGCGCACCAAACCTGGGGGCTTTGAAGGCGTGGGTGAGATGGCGCTGCCGTGGTTGCAGCAGGTGAAAGCGCAGACGGGCATGCTCACTGCCACCGAAGTGGCAACGCCCGAGCATGTGGCACTGTGCCTGAAGCATGGCATCGATGTGTTGTGGGTGGGTGCGCGCACTGTGGCCAATCCCTTTGCCATGCAGGCCTTGGCCGACAGTTTGCGTGGCGTGGATGTGCCTGTGTTGGTGAAAAATCCTGTTAATCCCGACTTAGAATTGTGGATTGGTGCCTTGCAACGGCTCAATCGTGCGGGCATCACGCGCCTGGGTGCCATCCTGCGTGGTTTCTCGAGCTATGGAAAGAAAGCATATCGCAATCTGCCCATGTGGCAAATCGCAATCGAGTTGCGCCGCCGCATTCCCCAGTTGCCCCTCATTTGCGATCCCAGCCACATTGGTGGCCGCCGCGACTTCATTGCGCCGTTGAGCCAGCAGGCCTTGGATTTGGGCTTCGACGGCTTGATTGTTGAGAGCCATTGTCATCCGCAGGAGGCGTGGAGCGATGCGCAACAGCAGGTAACGCCCGCCATGTTGAACCAAATTTTGCAAACCTTGGTGGTGCGCAGCACGCGGGCTGTGGATGAGGGTTTGCGACCGCTGCGTGCGCAGATTGACGACATTGACAATCAGCTCATGATGCTCTTGGCACAGCGCATGCAGGTTTGCCGGCAGATTGGCATGTATAAAAAGGTGCGGAATTTGGCCGTGTTGCAAACCAATCGCTACAACGAAATCTTGGAAAAACGCGGCGAGCAGGCTCGTCTGTGTGGCATGAGCGCGCAATTTGCGGCCGAAGTGTTTGAGCATATTCATGAAGAGAGTGTGCGTCAACAACTGCAAGTTATTAATGGCGAAGTGAAACCTTAGGCCCAACGGCAATGGGTATGCTCAACTTTATTTCCATCCTTTTAAGTCTTTTCACGGTGGTGGAATGGAACTGTGAAAACCTTTTCGACACGCAGCATCAGCCGCCCAAGCACGATACCGAGTTTTTGCCTGACGGTGCGTACCATTGGACCACTGCACGCTATTGGAAAAAGCTGCGGCATGTGGGGCAAACCCTAATGGCTTGTGGTGGCGAGGAAAAGGCGTGGCAGTTGCCCGATATCATTGCGTTGTGTGAAGTTGAAAACGATTCGGTGATGCGTGATTTAACGAAGCGTTCGCCCTTCCGTCAGACGCATTACAACTATCTCATCACACAATCGCCCGATGAGCGAGGCATCAATGTGGCACTGCTCTATTCGCCTTATTCGTTTCGTTTGTTGAGGTGGCATGCGGTGCGTGTGAACCCCATCCGGGGCATGCGTCCCACGCGCGATTTGCTTTATGCCGCCGGTGAATTGTTGTCGGGCGACACGCTGCATCTCTTGGTTGTTCATGCCCCGAGTCGCAGTGGAGGCGAACGTATCACGCGTCCCAATCGTCGGGCAGTGGCACAACAGATCGTTGCGGTGGTCGACTCTATCCGTTTTCATTCCGCCACGAATAAAATTCTCGTGTTAGGCGATTTCAACGATTATGCGCAGGATGAAAATCTTCAGTATCTTTTGCGTCACCAGTTGGTTGATGTCTCTGCCGATGCAAAAGGAACGCATGGTGCGAAAGGCACCTATAAGTATAAAGGCGTTTGGGACAGCTTAGACCATATCTTGTGCAGCGAAACCTTGAAACCTTATTTCCGTCAATGTCAAGTGATGGATTCCCCTTTCCTGTTGACTGCCGATGATATTTATGGAGGCGTGCGACCTTTCCGCACCTATTATGGACGGCGTTATTCGGCAGGGTTTAGCGACCATTTGCCCTTAGTCGCACGCTTTTGGCTTCCCGATTAAAGCCATCTTATTTGGGGTAATTCAAGTAACCTTAATTTTTTTTAAATAACAAAATGCACCTTCGCTAATCTCCACCTTATTATGTATTTTTGCAACAACTATAGCTGAATTAGCTTTTTGATGCGTGATAGAGCGAATTCAGTACAAAGAGAATTATAAAAAAGATTAAAAGATATGTTTGAGAATTTAAGCGATAGATTAGAGCGCTCATTCAAAATATTGAAAGGTGAGGGGCAAATTACCGAGATTAATGTTGCCTCTACGTTGAAGGATGTGCGGAGAGCCCTGCTTGATGCCGACGTAAACTTTAAAGTGGCTAAGAACTTCACCGACAAAGTGAAAGAAAAGGCGTTGGGTATGAATGTGCTCACGGCCGTGAAGCCTGGACAGCTGATGGTGAAGATAGTCCATGATGAGCTGGCCGACTTGATGGGAGGTGAGGCTGTTGATATTAACTTAGAAGGTCATCCTGCCATTATTCTCATGAGTGGTTTGCAAGGTTCTGGTAAAACAACCTTCAGCGGAAAGCTGGCAAACTTGCTTAAGTCAAAACGAAATAAGAAACCTTTGTTGGTGGCTTGTGACGTTTATCGTCCGGCGGCCATTGAGCAGTTGAAGGTGGTTGGTGAGCAGATTCAAGTTCCGGTCTACGCCGAACTCGAAAATAAAGATGTTGTAGCCATCGCCCAGCATGCCATTCAAGAGGCAAAAGCAAAAGGAAACGATGTGGTGATTGTCGACACGGCGGGTCGTTTGGCTGTTGATGAAGAGATGATGAACGAGATTGCTTCCTTGAAAGAAGCGTTGCATCCTTCGGAAACGCTATTCGTGGTGGATGCCATGACGGGACAAGATGCCGTTAACACCGCAAAAGAATTTAACGACCGCTTAGATTTCGACGGCGTGATTCTAACGAAATTAGATGGCGACACACGTGGCGGTGCAGCTCTTTCTATCCGCACAATCGTTACCAAGCCCATCAAGTTTGTCGGAACAGGTGAGAAGATGGAAGCTTTGGATGTGTTCCATCCCAATCGTATGGCCGACCGCATCTTGGGCATGGGTGACATTGTCTCGCTTGTAGAACGTGCGCAAGAGCAATTCGACGAGGAGGAAGCTAAACGGCTGCAACGCAAGATACAGAAAAACAAGTTTGATTTTAATGACTTCTTGGGGCAGATTGAGCAGATCAAAAAGATGGGCAATTTGAAGGATTTGGCCAGCATGATTCCCGGCGTTGGCAAGGCTATCAAGGATGTGGATATTGATGACAACGCTTTTGTGAGTATTGAAGCCATCATCCGAAGCATGACGCCCAAGGAGCGTACCAATCCCGAAATCCTTAACGCCAGTCGTCGCCAGCGCATAGCTAAGGGATCGGGCACCAACATCCAAGAGGTGAATAAACTCATTAAGCAATTCGATCAGACACGAAAAATGATGAAGATGGTGACTGGAAACCAAATGGCAGGGATGATGAGCCGCATGAAAGGAATGAAGCTTCCGGGAATGCCTAAATGATCGTGTCACAAGGTTTCTAAAGCGGAGTAATAATCAAGTAATAGAGAAAGCGGATGCAGATTATTGATGGAAAGGCAACGGCAGCCGAAATCAAGGCTGAGATAGCAGCTGAAGTCCAAAACATTGTTGCGCAAGGTGGCAAGCGTCCCCATTTGGCTGCCATCCTTGTTGGTCATGATGGCGGCTCCGAAACGTATGTGCGCAACAAAGTCCAGGCTTGCGAGCAATGCGGTTTCCTGTCGACCCTCATTCGCTACGAGGCTGATGTGACCGAAGCCGAGTTGCTTCGTTGTATTGAAAAACTCAATCATGATGCTACTGTCGACGGCTTTATAGTGCAGTTGCCATTGCCGCCGCATATTGATGAACAAAAGATTATCATGGCCATTGACTACCGTAAAGATGTAGATGGTTTCCACCCCATTAATGTTGGTCGGATGGCGATTGGTCTGCCTTGCTTCGTTTCTGCTACGCCATTGGGCATCATGACGTTGCTGCGTCGTTATCAAATCAAAACAAGCGGAAAGAAATGTGTGGTGCTGGGACGTAGCAACATTGTGGGTAAACCGATGGCACAACTGATGGCCCAGAAGGCTTATGGCGATGCTACGGTCACCATTTGTCACAGCCACACGCAAGACATTGCAGCCGAGTGTCGTCAGGCCGATGTCATTATTGCTGCCATTGGTCAGCCGGGTTTTGTGACGGGCGACATGGTGAAGGAGGGTGCTGTGGTGATTGATGTAGGCACTACGCGTGTGGCTGATGCTACGCGTAAAAGTGGTTTCCGTCTCTCGGGCGATGTCTGTTTCGATGCTGTAGCCTCCAAATGTTCTTACATCACGCCCGTTCCGGGTGGAGTTGGCCCCATGACGATATGTTCTTTAATGAAGAACACATTGGCCGCAAGTAAAAATGAATATTACAAATAACGATATTGCATAAACGAATTTTTTTTATAACTCTCTAATTTTTGAAGGGGACTGGATAGCAGTGATGCAAGCCGTCCCCTGTTTTTTTTGTGATGAATAATGGGAGCGTTAACAAATGGTTCTGCATGGTGCGCATAAAGAAAACAAAAACTTTGCAAGCCATAAGAAATGTCCACCGAAAAGCCTGATTGAAATCTCTCTTCGGTGGACATTTGTACTTGTATAGATGTGGTGGGCAGCCCTCAAACGCAGGTGCTACTTCACGATACCTTTCTCTAAATACTCGGCCAAATTGGTTCTCACCTTTTCGGCCGCTCCTTCGGAAGCCACTTTGGCCATATCGCTGTCGACCATGAGGCGTACTAACTCTTCAAACGACGTTTTGGCAGGATTCCAACCCAATTTTGCTTTCGCTTTTGTTGGGTCGCCCCAAAGGTTGACCACGTCGGTGGGTCGATAGAAGTCGGGGCTCACTTCAATGAGCACTTTCCCTGTGGCTTTGTCGATGCCCTTTTCGTCGAGTCCTTCGCCTTGGAATTCGAGTTCAATGCCAACGTGTTTAAACGCTTGATAACAGAAGTCACGCACACTATGCTGCACGCCGGTGGCAATGACAAAATCCTCGGGCGTGGGGTGTTGCAAAATGAGCCACATGCACTCAACATAATCTTTGGCGTAGCCCCAATCGCGCAGCGAGCTGAGGTTGCCCAAGAAGAGCTTATCCTGCTTTCCTTGTTTGATACGTGCTGCTGCCAATGTGATTTTGCGCGTGACGAAAGTTTCGCCACGGCGCTCACTCTCGTGGTTGAACAGGATGCCCGAGCAGCAATACATGTTGTAGGCCTCGCGATATTCTTTCACAATCCAAAAACCATATTGCTTGGCCACGGCATAGGGGCTGTAGGGGTGGAAGGGGGTGTTTTCGTTTTGTGGCACTTCTTCTACTTTTCCATACAGCTCCGAGGTGCTGGCTTGATAGATGCGGCATTGCTCGGTGAGTCCTAATTGGCGCACGGCTTCCAAAATGCGCAATACGCCAACGGCATCGACATCGGCTGTAAATTCGGGCGAATCGAAACTCACTTGCACATGGCTCTGGGCAGCTAAATTGTAAATTTCTGTGGGACGTATGCGCCCGATAACCCCTAAGATGCTCATCGAGTCGCCCAAATCGGCATAATGCAGATGAAAATGGGGCAACCCCTCGAGATGGGCTATGCGCTCGCGAAAGTCTACCGACGAGCGGCGGATGGTGCCATGCACCTCATAACCTTTTTCTAATAGGAACTCGGCAAGATAGGAGCCATCTTGCCCCGTGATGCCCGTGATGAGCGCTATTTTTTCTTTCATATCGTCAAATTTATTGTTGTTCGGAGAATTGTTTGATGCGTTGTTCTTCAGACAGTTTGCAAATGAGCAACTTGCCCGCGTTCTCGGCCACGATATAGCCGTCGAGCCCTTGCACAATAACCTGTTTCTCATGCAGGGTGTGGATGATGCAGTTGTGGGTGTCGAAAACGGCGATGTTCGCTCCTATCAGCGCATTGTTATAGAGGTCCTTTCTGCTTTGTGCCAGCAAACTGCCCCATGTGCCTAAGTCGCTCCAGCCGAAATCGGCGGGGCAAACAAAGATTTCTTCGGCCTTTTCCATGATGGCGTAGTCAACCGAAATGCTCTCGCACTCAGGATAGCGCGCATCAATCATTTCTTGCTCGGCGGGCGTGCCGTAGAGCTTTTCCATGCCTTCGAAAATGCGCGATAATGCCGGCTGATAAACGCGGAATGCGTTGACAATGGTGCTCACATTCCAGATGAAGATGCCTGCGTTCCAAAAATAATTGTTTTCGCGGATATATTTCAAGGCCGTTTCGGCATCGGGCTTCTCTCTAAACGAGTCAACGCGATAGATTTCATGGTTGCGTGGCGAGGAAGCCGAAAGGTCGGCCTGAATGTAGCCATAGCCTGTTTCGGGGCGTGTGGGCCGCATGCCCAAGGTGACAATAGCATCGGTCTCGCCCGCAAATTTCAAGCACGACGCCACCACGCGCTGAAACTCTATGGTGTTGGTCACCACGTGGTCGCTCGGCGTCACCACCACATTGGCTTTGGGGTTGAGCGTTTTGATGCGCCAACTGACATAGGCAATGCAAGGCGCGGTGTTGCGTCGGCACGGCTCGGTCAGGATGTTTTCTGCGGGGATTTCGGGCAGCTGCTCTTTGCACAAATCATAATAGCTCTTGTTGGTGACCACCCACACATTCTCGGGCGCGCAAATACCTTGGAAGCGCTCAAAAGTGAGTTGCAGCAGCGATTTGCCAACCCCCAACACGTCAATAAATTGTTTCGGACAATCGGCTGTGCTCATGGGCCAAAACCTGCTGCCCACGCCACCAGCCATGATGACTAAATGATTATTCTTATCCGCCATATTCTTTTTTTAAAATTTACGATTTCGCCCCAAAGGTAATCATTTTTTTCTTAACGGCCTACTAACGGGCAGCCGAACATCGTTTTGCAGCACCATCATCTCGCCGGCAAAGGTCTGTCTGCCACCATACCTTGCTGTCATCTCGCTGGACGAACCCCTTTCCTGCGATAAACCATACGGATAGTCGTCGGCGAGCACCTCGCCGACAACCTTTGGGGCATCTACCCTATTTGGATTGCGTGCGACGGCTCATCATCCATAAAAAACTGCAAAAATCAGGGGCGAACACCTGCTCCTACTCCACTTTTTATTACTTTTGCACGAAACAAGACGCATTTAACATTCAAAATATGACGAAAAAACTGTCCTTGCTGCTGCTGTCACTGCTGTTGCTGTTGCCGGCTCGCGCTGTGCTCAAAGAGGGTAACATTGAAAGCACGCTCTCTATTCTTCGCACCGAACTTACCAACTATCGCAATGACTTAGACCGGCAATCGGGCGACATGAAAGACCAGCAAAATGCGGTTCAAGACATGTTATTCAACGTGATGGCGCGGAGCAATCAAAATGCGCTGATGCTCTATTCACAAAAGCCCGAATATGTGTTCGACTTGGCTTATGCTTGCCACGAGGCCACCAAGCAATATGAGGACTTTAAGCAAAACCTGCTGCCTGTTCGGCAACTCATCGACCAAAACAAGTCGGAGATTGCACGCTACGATAATCTCATCAACACGCTCAGCTCCATGAACGTGGCCAATCTCGGTCCCAAGGCGCGCCTTGACAAGGGGGTGTGTCTGACGCTGGCCATCAACATCCGCCACACCTTGAGCGACAACAGCAAGCAGTTCACCGATTACATTCGTTATTATGACTCGATTGAGCAGCAATTACAAGCAATCAACGATTACGCCAACCAATGTTACCGCGAAATCCAATTCTCGATTTTCAACAATGCAGGACAGAACTATTTCAGCTTGCTCAAACAGCTGCCCGAGAACCTGAAAGAGTCGAAACTGGCCGTGCAAAGCAAATATTTTGAGAAGACCAAGGTGCGCTCGCAATGGGACGGGCGTTACATCGTCACGCTTTTCAGTCTCATTGTGTTCTATGGGCTCATCGCCGCTGCTGCCAATTTTCTCATCGCACGCTATCTCATGCCCAAACGATTGCGCCGCCCCGCCATCATCGCCCGGCGGAAATATATTGTCATGGCCTCGTCGGCTATCACGTTGGCCGTAATCTTAGGAGTCATCCGTTTCTTCTTCGCCTCACAACATTTTATTGTCATGGCGAGCAGTTTGCTCGTGGGCTACACTTGGTTGGTGGCTGTGATTTTAGTCTCGCTACTGCTGCGTTTAGGCGGGCGGCAAATTAAAAGCGCGTTCTATCTCTATGCGCCTCTCATGGGCATGAGCCTTAGCGTGATCATCTTCCGCATCGTGCTCATCCCCGACAACCTGGTGAATTTACTGCTGCCCCCCATGCTGCTCGTCTTCACCTTGTGGCAATGGTTGGTTATTCGCCGTCACACGCGCCATGTTCCCCAGAGCGACACGCTGCTTTCCTATGCGTCGCTGCTGGTGTTTGGACTGTCCTTGCTGGCTTCGTGGATGGGCTACACGCTGCTCAGCGTGCAAGTGCTCATTTGGTGGATGATGCAACTCACGTGCATCCTCACCATCACTTGTCTGCGTGGTTGGCTCAAAGCCTGGGGCATTAAGCATCACATGAGAGAGCAAAAAATCACCAAAACATGGAGCTTTAGCCTTGTTTATCAGGTGGTGCTGCCTGTGCTCGCCATCGCCTCATTCCTCTTGGCTATTTATTGGGCGGCTGATGTGTTTAATCTCAGCGATAAAATTTGGGACATCTATCGCCATGCCTATATCAACACCAAATGGTTCTCGGCCAGCATCCTTTCGGTGGCTGAGGTGGTGTCGATCTACTTCTTATTCAAATATCTCAACCATAGCATAAAAGCGTTTCTGAAACTCCACTTCGAACGCTCCGACCTCAGCACGGCCGCGAGCCGTTTCACCATGGCCAAGAATGTAGTTCAGGTGGCCGTATGGGGCTTCTGGACCATTTGCTCTTTAGCCGTCTTCCACATCGACAACACATGGCTTGTGGTTGTTTCGGGCGGTTTTTCAACTGGTGTTGGTTTTGCCATGAAAGATATTCTCGAAAACATCTACTACGGCATTTCGCTCATGGCGGGTCGTGTAAAGGTGGGCGACTATATCATTTGCGATGGCATCCGCGGTCGTGTGAGCTCCATCAGCTACATCTCTACAACCATCGAGGCCAACGATGGCTCGGTTATTTCTTTCCAAAACAGCCAGCTACTCACCAAGAACTATAAGAACATGACGAAAAATCATGGCTACGAGGTCGCTGTTTTAGAAGTGGGTGTGGCCTATGGCAACAACCTCAAACAAGTGAGAGAACTCTTGCAGAAGAACATTCTCAAGTTGCCTTGCGTTGACGTCACCCGCGGTGTGACGGTGATGGTGAAAGAACTGGCCGACAGTGCCGTGACGCTCAAAATTGTAGCGTGGGTGCCCGTGCTGACTCAGGCTATTGATTGCAGTCGCATTCTGGAATGTGCATACGACACACTCAACGCCAACAACATCGAGATTCCTTTTCCACAACAAGATATTCACATTGTGCACAACGAAACGAGTCAAAATTAAAACAAACAACAAGCCGTTTGGAATGCCTTCAAAAAAGAATAGGAATTAGCGCCTAAAGAATAGGAAAACGTCTTGCAAAAGCAATAGAATAAGGAGGAAAAGTTTGCGCTTTTCTTCCTTTTTATGTAATTTTGCACACCAAGTAAAAACGTTTATGCTTATGCAACCCATCTTCATTGCTGGCCCCTGCGTGATTGAATCCGCAGAAATTTTAGATATCGTTGCCCGCAAATTGGTTGAAATCAACAACGAATTGGGCACTGATATCATCTTTAAATCCTCTTTCGACAAAGCCAACCGCACATCGCTCCGCTCGTTCCGAGGTCCGGGATTGACACGCGGTTTGCAAATGTTGGCCGACATCAAAGCAAAATATGGGCTGAAACTGCTCACCGACATTCACGAGAGTTATCAAGCAGAAGCCGCCGGCGAAGTGTGCGACGTGCTGCAAATTCCGGCATTCCTTTGTCGCCAAACCGATTTACTTGTCGCTGCTGCCCGAACTGGGAAGACGGTGAACATCAAGAAAGCGCAATTCCTAAGCGGCCAAGATATGCGCTATCCTGTGGAGAAAGCCATGGAGAGTGGCGCCAAGGAGGTGTGGCTCACCGAACGTGGTAATTGTTTTGGCTACAATAATTTGGTGGTTGATTTCCGTAACATTCCCGACATGAAAGCTTTCGTCCCAACGGTGATAATGGACTGCACACATAGCGTACAACGCCCCGGAGCCGGGAATGGTTCAACGGGTGGCGACCGCAAATTTGTGCCTGCCATGGCACTTGCAGCAAAGGCTTTTGGGGCGACGGGCTATTTCTTCGAAGTGCATCCCGACCCCGACCATGGATTAAGCGACGGCCCCAACATGCTGCAACTCGACAACTTGCAAGAACTCATTGAAAAACTATTGTAAAATGGAGCAAGATAACGATATACAGACGCGTATCAAACAAGCCTGCCAATGGGGTATTCAAGCGCTTAAAGAAGAAGCTGAAGCCATTCACGAACTCATTCCACAAGTAGACGAGAACTTCACTAAGGCGGTGGAGATGATGTATAACTGTCACGGAAAAATCATCGTGACAGGTGTTGGAAAGAGTGGGAATATCGGTGCAAAGATTGCAGCCACACTGGCTTCTACAGGGACGCCCGCCTTTTTCATCAACCCTTTGGATGTATACCATGGCGATTTGGGCGTAATGACTGCCGACGATGTAGTGCTGGCATTGAGCAATTCGGGGCAGACCGACGAACTGTTGCGGTTCATTCCGATGGTGCTCCACATGAACATTCCCATCATTTCGATGACAGCCAACCCGCAATCACTGTTGGCGAAATATAGCAATGCACACATTCAAGTGTGGGTGAAAAAGGAAGCGTGTCCACTTAATCTTGCACCAACCAGCAGCACCACGGCAGCTTTGGCCATGGGCGATGCTTTAGCTATAGCGCTGATGCAAGTGCGCAACTTCCGCCCACAGGACTTTGCCCAATTCCATCCTGGTGGTGAGCTGGGCAAACATTTGCTCATGACAGCGGGTGACGTGATGCGCACAGAGGACCTGCCCATCATCCCACAAGATATGCACTTGGGCGAAGCTATCATCTGCGTGAGCAAAGGCCAATTAGGTTTGGGCGTTGCTTTAGAAGACAATAAAGTGATTGGCCTCATCACCGACGGTGATATTCGTCGTGCTATGGAGCGCTGGCAAGCCGAATTCTTCAACCACACCGTGAGCGACATCATGACACGCACCCCAAAACACGTGTTGCCCACTACCAAAATCACCGAAATCCAAGCCATCATGCACCGGCACAAAATCCATACCGTGCTCGTAACTGACGAACAAAAACACTTGCTTGGCGTAGTCGATCATTACGCTTGCATGTTGTAATAAAACTTATTTCCACGATTTGAAATCTACACTGTTCATCATCAGTTTGCTCTTGAGTTGCGCCTTACAAAGCGTGGCACAATCGGCCGACACCCTTGTTAAGCGCGACTTAATGAGCCATGGCGTTAGTTTCACCCATGACAACACCGTGGTATTGCTGCCCTCGGGACAAGAGAAGTTCGACGATATGTTTCGCGCCATTCGTCAAGCCAAAAAGAGCATCCATTTAGAGTATTTCAACTTTCGCAACGACTCCATCGCCAACCTGCTCTTTAGCCTCTTAGACGAACGAGCACAAGCAGGCGTAGAAGTGCGCGCCCTGTTCGATGCTTTTGGAAATTCCTCCAACAACCGTCCGCTCAAGCGGCAGCATCTTGACACCATACGCGCGAAAGGAATCGAAATCTACGAATTCGACCCCATCACTTTCCCTTGGATCAATCACGTCTTTGCACGCGACCACCGCAAGATTGTGGTCATCGATGGCTCCGTGGCTTATACGGGCGGCATGAATGTGGCCGACTACTACATCAAAGGCACAGAAGCTGTGGGCGAATGGCACGACATGCATTGCCGCATAGAAGGTAGCGCTGTGAATACCCTACAACAAATTTTCCTCAACATTTGGAACAAAACCACAGGGCAGCACGTCGGTGGGGCACTATATTTCCGCGGTGGAAAGTTGCAGCCCAACGCGTTTCAAGGACTCAAACCTGACGTGTGCGCAAGCAAAGGGCACAAGCAGGTGGGCATCATCAATCGTGAGCCCCACACCAGCAATAAGATTATCCGCCAGTTCTATCTCTCGGCCATCAATCACGCCCGCGACAGTATTAAAATCATCAACCCCTACTTCACCCTCAACCACAAGCTGAAACAAGCGCTCAAGCGCGCTGCTGCCCGAGGCGTGAAAGTCGACATCATGCTGAGCGTGCGCAGCGATATTCCCCTCACTCCCGACTGTGGTTTCTACAACGCCCACAAACTCATGAAACGAGGTTGCCACATTTGGCTCTACGAGCCTGGGTTTCATCACACCAAAATCATCACCGTCGACGGACAACTTTGCACCGTTGGCAGTGCCAACCTCAATGCACGGAGCCTCAGTTGGGATTATGAAGAGAATGCCGTAATCCTCGATCCCTGCACCACAAAGCAGTTGGACGACCTGTTCAATCGCGAAAAGAAAGATAGTTTCTACCTCACCGAAGAAAAATGGAAACAATGGCGAACACCATGGCAGCGCTTCCGCGGATTCATAGGCCATGTGATTGCTCCCTTTTTATAAAAATCAATCTGATGAAAAAATGAGCGAAAACAATCCTCACCCCATAGGCCACATGCCGCCTCATGCGGCAATGCGACCCAAAATTGCCATCATCGACAACAATATCCTGGCAACAATCGGGCTGAAAAGCCTGCTACAAAACGTGATGCCCATTGCCGACATCGAAACCTTTTCGACACTCAATGAGCTCGAAACCGCCGGTGCCCAACAATTCATGCACTATTTCGTGGCCATGAAAATCATGCTTGAAAATCGCCCCTTTTTCTTGGCACAGCACCCAAAAACGATTGTCCTTACCACAGAACAAACTCACGAGCACAAGGTGATGGAGTTTAAAACGCTTTGCATCAGCACCAGCGAAGAGCAACTTGTGAAGGCCATTCTGCAATTAGAGCAATATGGACATCCCGGCGGAAGAAATTTGCCCGAAATGCCCAAAGCGCTCAAAACGAAACTGCTCACCGACCGCGAAATCGAAGTACTTGCACTCATTGCACAAGGCTTCATCAACAAAGAAATTGGCCGCCAGCTTAACATTGGCCTTACAACGGTCATCAGCCACCGAAAAAATATCACCGAGAAACTCGGCATGAAAAGCGTCAGTGCTCTCACCATCTACGCCGTCATGCACGGTTATGTGGACATCAACAAAATTTAAGGGCGTTCGCTCCCACCTTCTCAAAAGCGCCATAGTCCCCGGGGGATTTTTCGATTCTCAAACTGAAACACGTTAGTCCCCGGGGGGATTTTTCAATTTCCAAACTGAAACACGTTAGTCCCGGGGGGCTAATCCATTTCAGAGAAAAAACACGTTAGTCCCCGGGGGGCTAATCAATTTTCGAACAGAAACGCATTAGTCCCCGGGGATGTTCTACTGAAAACGAAAACGGGAGCATTCCGGCTGGAACACTCCCACTTGTTGTGCGGTGCGATGGCACACTTATTTCTTGATGTTGGCCTCTTGCAGTCCGTAGTGTTTCTTCTTGTCGAACGCCAACAGGGCAAACGCCAGCAGGATGGCCATGATGCCGCAGCTCATGAACAGCATCTCCATGCGGCTAAACGTGGGGTCGGCTTCGTTGAGCTTGCCAATGGCTACGGGGAAAAGGCTCAAACCGATGTTCTGAATGAAGAAGATGATGGCATAGGCCGAACCTAAGAGTTTCAGCGGAATGATTTTGGGCACGCTGGGCCACATGGCTGAGGGCACCAGCGAAAAGGCTACGCCCAGAATAATCATCATCACCACGGCAAACCAACCGACGGGCAGCAGATGGAGCATGAAAATGCAGTGAACCAAAGCCAGCATGGTGCTGCCGATGAGCATGAGGGTTACGCCTTTTCCGATTTTGTCGTAGATGATGCCGAAAATGGGCGTGAGGGCAATGGTGCCTAAGGGGAGCAGGCCAGGCAATGTGCCTGCAAACTGGGCGGGCACGTGATAGTTGGCTACCATGAGCTTGGTTGCAAATTTCAAGAAGGGGAACACGCCTCCATAGAACATCAGGCAGAGCAATGCAATGCACCAGAACCCGGGGTTGGTGAAGATAAACTTCAAATCGGCGAAGTGGAACCCTTCGTCGTCAGCGTTGTGCTGCGTCTCGGCATCTACGGCAGCGGCCGAAGCGTCGAGCTTTTTGTCCATCACGGTGTAGACAATAAACGCCAAAAGTCCCACAATGAGCAGCACGGCGCCCAACAAGACGGGGGCGCTCACGCGGTTGCCAAAGGCGCGTGCCACGGGCAATGAGAAGCTCATAGCTGCAAAAGTGCCCAAACGGGCTAAGCCCACTTGCACGCCCATGGCCAATGCCAGCTCGTGACCGGTGAACCATTTGGTGATGACTTTGGACACGGTGATGCCGCATATTTCACATCCTACTCCGAAAATGGCAAAGCCTAAGCAGGCCACTGCGGCCGACATGGGCAAAGCGAATGTGCCAAGGGTGAACTGGCTATCGCCAAAATCGACGGAAACGCCAACATATTTAATCAACACCCCAATAACCATGAGGCTGCAAGCCATGATGCCTGTGAAGCGGATGCCCATCTTGTCGAGGATGATCCCGCCGAAGAAGAGCATTAAGAGGAACACGTTGATGAAACCATAGCTACCGGCAAAAATGCCATAATCGCCGGCCGTCCAGCCCAAGCCGCCCTGGGCTTTTGGCGTTTCGAGCAACACTTCGAGTGGCGACATAACGTCGGTTATAAAGTAACCCATCATCATTGTGAAGGCCACGATGAGCAGTGCTGTCCAACGCGCGCCAGTGCTGTCGCTGAGCTTTTTTTGAATTAATTCTGTCATATTTTTGTATTGTTTTGATTTACTTGTTTGTGGTTAGCCATCTGTCCAACCAATCGAAATAGGTGCGTTGCCAAAGAATGCCATTCTGAGGCTTTAACACCCAGTGGTTTTCATCGGGGAAGAGCAACATTTCGGCAGGGATGCCGCGCAAACGTGCTGCGTTAAATGCGCCCATGCCTTGGTTGGCATTGATGCGATAGTCTTTCTCGCCGTGGATAATCAGGATGGGGGTGTCCCACTTATCAACAAACTTGTGGGGGCTGTTGGCATAGGTCTTCTTTGCCGCTTCTGTAGCATCGGCATTCCAATAGGCATCGTCATACTCCCAGTTGGAGAACCAAACCTCTTCTGTGTCGGTGTACATACTTTCGAGGTTGAATGCGCCGTCGTGGGCAATGAATGCTTTGAAACGTTTGTTGTGATGCCCTGCAAGATAATAAACCGAGAAACCACCAAAGCTGGCTCCAACGCAACCTAAACGCTCTTTGTCGACAAAGGGCAGGTTGTTGGCCGCATCGTCGATGGCGCTGAGATAGTCGTTCATACATTGTCCCGTCCAATCGCCGCTCACAGCCTCATTCCATTCATGGCCAAAACCAGGCAAGCCGCGCCGATTGGGTGCAACGATTATATAGCCTTTTGAAGCCATGAGGAAGAAATTCCAACGATAGCTCCAAAACTGGCTCACGGGGCTTTGTGGTCCACCTTCACAGAAGAGCAAAGTGGGATATTTCTTCGTTGCATCAAAGTTGGGCGGCAAGATAATCCAAACCAACTCTTGTTTGCCATCAGTAGTGTTGACCCAACGCTGCTGCAATTTGGGAGTGGCCAACTGACTTAACAGCGCCTGATTCTCGAATGTGATTTGCGTGAGCTTGCTTTTCTTCTCGGCCTTGGCAGGAGAGAGCAAATATAAGTCGTCGGGTTGCAGCATCGAATGGCGCGACACCAACAAATTGTTGCTGTTGGCAATCGTCGATAGGCGGGCAAAGTCATACCAGCCGTCACTCAGTTGGGTCACTTTCCCATTAAGCGAAACTTGATAAGCGTTGACGCAAGCGTGCCAGCAACCCAAGAAATAAAGGCTCTTACTGTCGTTAGCCCAAACATATTCGTCGACATTGCTATCGAAATTCTGCTGATTGACGATGTATTGTTTCTTGCCTGTAGCACGATCCATAACACACAAACGATTCAAATCGCTCTCATAACCATCATGCGCCATACTCTGCCAAGCAATGTATTTGCCATCGGGCGAGAACTTGGGATTAATGTCATAGCCCACTTGCATATCGCCTTGTTGCTGGTTGACCTGCTGATGTTTAAGCGATTTTGTCGCATCAACCTGTGGAGCAACATAGCCTTCGGGCTTACACAAGTTGGTGGTTTTGCCCGAACTTACTTCGTACAAATAAATATCTGTATCGGTGGAGATGGCATATTGCACGCCCTCTTTCTTGCGGCTGGTGTAGGCAATAAACTTAGAGTCGGGGCTCCAAGCAATTTGTTCTATGCCGCCAAAAGGTGCAACGGGGGCCTCAAAAGGCTCACCAGCCATGATGTCTGTACCGGTTGTGATGCTGTTTCCCGTCACATCTGCAATAAATGGGTGCATGATTTCGGTGACATAATGGTCCCAATGGCGGTAGTTCATATCAGTGATGAGCATGCCTGTGGCCTTGGGGAGATCTGTTGGTGTTTGTTTAATCGTACCGTGATAGGGAAGACTTTGCAGCATAACTACTTTCTTCCCATCGGGCGAGAAAGCAAATCCTTCCACTTTCCCGTCGGTGTGAGACAGTTGCTGACGCTGTTCACCGGTTATGTCCATTGACCATATCTCGCCACCGCGTAGGAAAACAATTTTATTTCCCAACCAAGCAGCATCGCTTTCGCGTTGATCATCCTTGGTGAGTAGCCGTTTATTCTTTCCATTGAGTTCCTGAATAAACAATTTAGTTTGGCTGTTGTTGTTGGGAACGCTGTAGTAAGACACTTGATAAACAACGTATTTTCCATCGGGTGAAGTCGCCGAAGCACCCATACGCCCCAAACGCCATAAGTCTTCAGCGGTCATATTGCGTTGTTGTGTCTGTGCTGTAGCTGCAGCCTGATTCATCTTTGCGTTCATTGATAATGGTGTTGACAGTGCGATTGCTGCAAGCACCCAGTTTAAAATTTTGTTCATGGGGATGTTGATAAAAAGCAATAGATGCTACAAGAGTTGAGAAGCTAAGACCTTTTTATGCGATAATGTGTTGCAATGTGGTGCATATTTCTCCACAATCTCTTATAGAATCTATGGCAATGTATGATGAATTACTTTTCTTTCTTTTTATTCAGTTCATTTTGCTTGCGCCGCGTTTCTTCTAATTGCTTTTGCTGCATTTCCTGAATGGCTTGCAAACGTGCGGCCAAGCCAGTCATTTTCTTTGGATTGCTCTTGTTTTCTTTGTAACGGTTTTCAAGCATAGCGAGCAACTTCTCGTCGTTTGTTGTCTTGCGAAGTACCCACATGATGGCTGCACTGAAGAACAAACTAATGAAATAATAGAAGTTTAGTCCGGCACTGTAATCGTTGAACATGAAGAAAAACATGATGGGCATAGCAAACATCATATATTGCATCATTTTCATTTGCTCTGCCTGTTGCCCAACCATTTGATCCTTTTGCTGGCGCATGGTCATGATTGTATAAAGCACATTGGCAACACAGAACAAGATGCAAGTCAAACTAATATGGTCGCCAATCAACCAAATATGATGTCCCCACTCATAGATAGGGTCATAGGTGCTCAAATCTTTTATCCACAAGAAGTGTTCACCACGCAATTGAATGGCATTGGGAACAAAATTAAACATTGCAATCCAGATGGGCATTTGAATGAGCATCGGCAGGCATCCCGATAGGGGGCTGACTCCATATTTTGAATACTCAGCCATCATGGCTTGTTGTTTTTGCATCTGATCCTCTGGCTTATCAAATTGCTTAGTAGCCTCATCTAATTTCGGTTTCAGCACACGCATCTTTGCACTGCTCATGTAGCTTTTCTTCACCATGGGGTAAGTGATGAGCTTTAATAGCAATGTAATGAGAATTAAAACGATTCCCATATTGATATTTAAGCCTGTCAAGAAGTCGAAGACATAAAGTGTAAACCAACGGTTGATGATGCGGAATAGAGGCCAGCCTAAATAAACCAAACGCTGTAATTGTAATTCCTTGCCGAATGTGCTTTCTTTCTCTACGCGTTGTAGAATGCGGAAATCATTCGGCCCATAATAGAATTCAAACTCGGAAGGAATACGGCCTGAAGGGTCGAGTTTTGTTTTTAGTTTTGCACCATATTGCTTAAGATATCCCGTTCCTTTTTCTTCAGGGATTGATGTCATGGATGCTTTCGATTCAAATCCATTCTTCGCAATCATCACTGCACTGAAGAACTGGTTTTTAAAGGCTACCCAGTCAATAGGTTTCTCAATAGCCTTGTCAACTTCTTCTTTGCCCTCGCTTAAATAATCCGTACCTCCTTTTGTGGCATGATAGGTGAGTGTGGCATAGCGATTCTCAAACGAAAACCCTTTCTCTTGTTGAAAAATCCTGTCTTTCCAATCAACATATAGTGTTTGCGCATTAGGAGCAAAGTTGCCATCCATGCCTTTAACACTGAAATTCATGTGTAATAAATAGTCGCGTCCTAAACGATATTGCATGGTGATGGTTTGCCCTGCTTTAGATGTAGCCGTAAATGTCACGGTTGAATCATTATAGGATGAAGGCTCAAAGTAAAGGTCGGCCGTATTTATGTTAGCCTCTTTCGTGGCCAAACTATAATTGAGACTTTGACTGGTAGCGTCAAACAATGTTACATAATTTTTGTCATCCGTATGGTTTTGATGTTGCAAGTCATGTCCGACATAGCCTTTTATCACAGCCTTTTTTACGATAGCACCCTTTGAACTCAAAGTAAGCTCAACCTTATTGTTTTTTAATGTGATATCTTGTGCAATGCCTTTCATGGCTTGATGAAAAGGTAACGTGGTGTCAGCGTTAGCACGTAACTTCGCAGAGTCTACCTTATTCAGATTAACCGCCTGTTTAGCTGCTAATTCTTTTTTTGCTTGTGCTATAGAATCTTGTACGAAAGCCGCACGCTGTTCTTCTGCAGAAGGTTGGTTGTACCAACTAAATCCTATGAGGACTACTGCTATTAGCAAAAATCCAATGATGTTATTTTTATCCATTATTTCTTTTTATTTTCTATTGCTTTCTTAATAAAATCAAGGAACAAGGGGTGGGGTTTCAAGACGGTTGATTGATATTCCGGGTGGTATTGTGTGCCTATATACCATTTCAATCCAGGTATTTCGACTATCTCTACCAAATCGCTCTCGGGGTTCTTGCCCACACACATCATGCCATGTTTCTCAAATTCTGTTTGAAATTCATTGTTAAATTCATAACGATGTCTATGGCGTTCTTGAATATTCTCCTTTTTATAGATGTCAAAAACGCGACTGCCTTGTTTCAGAACACACTCGTATGCACCAAGCCTCATCGTGCCACCCATATTGGAAATGTTCTTTTGTTCTTCCATGATATCAATAACATTATGAGGGGTCTTCTCGTCCATCTCGCGACTATTGGCATCAGCATACCCTAAAACATTGCGTGCAAATTCTATTACCATCATTTGCATACCCAAGCAGATCCCAAAAGTTGGAATATCATGTGTACGCGTATAGTGGGCTGCGATAATCTTTCCTTCAATACCACGCTGACCGAATCCTGGGCAAATCACAATCCCATCTTGGTGTGCCAACTTCTCTGCAACGTTGGCTTCGGTTATCTCTTCCGAATTAAGAAAATTAATATTTACCTTGTAATCGTTGTACGTTCCGGCATGAGAGAGACTTTCACGAATGCTCTTGTAAGCATCTTGCAAATCATATTTTCCAACAAGTCCAATGTTGACACTGTCTTTTGCCTTCTTACGACGATTGATAAATTCTCTCCAAGGACCTAATTCCGGTGTCGCACCAATAGGTTCTCCCGTCTTTCTCAAGATGGCCTCGTCCAATCGTTGCTGTTGCATGTCAATGGGTACTTCATAAATTGAAGGTAGGTCTTCGCATTGAACGACACAGTCTAAATCAACGTTACAAAATGCAGCGACCTTCTTTCTGACATCATTGCTTAAGTGCTTCTCGGTTCGTAAGACGAGGATATCGGGCTGAATCCCTATGCTTTGCAATTCCTTTACACTGTGTTGGGTGGGCTTTGTCTTCAATTCTCCGGCTGCTTTCAAATAGGGAACATAGGTGAGATGGATATTAACGGCACGCTTACCTAATTCCCATTTAAGCTGGCGAATAGCTTCCATGAAGGGTGCGCTTTCAATATCTCCAATCGTTCCACCTATCTCTGTGATGACAAAATCATAGTGATATTTCTGCCCTAAGAGCTTAATGTTGCGCTTAATCTCATCAGTGATATGTGGAACAACCTGAATGGTCTTTCCTAAATAATCCCCTCTGCGCTCTTTATCGATGACCGATTTATAGATCCTCCCCGTTGTCATACTATTGGCCTTTGTAGTTTGGATGCCCGTAAATCGTTCATAGTGTCCTAAATCTAAATCGGTCTCCATTCCATCAACCGTCACATAACATTCACCATGTTCATAAGGGTTGAGTGTTCCCGGGTCGATATTGATATAGGGATCAAACTTCTGTATCGTAATATTGTAACCCCTTGATTGTAGAAGTTTACCTATTGAGGCGCTAATAATTCCTTTTCCTAAGGACGAAACAACGCCACCCGTTACGAAAATATACTTTGTGTCAGCCACTTATATAATTACTTTAAATTAATTTGCAAAATGATTTTCTCTTCTTAAACACGAAACGATTATCAGAACGAGTAAGCTATACCAAAGCTCGCATATTCTTTTATTTGCCAATAGCCGAACTTATGATCGCGTAATCCTGCGTCATCAAAGCGAGGATATATAAAGATATTGCTGCTGAGATAGCGGCTAAATTGCAATATGAATGTGTTTTCCCATTCAATCTCACTGCGCCGATAGGTTGTATAACCATAAAGACGTGTCCGCCATTTCACCATGTCGTTAAAGTTCCATTGCAAGTCAACTGTACATTCTGAACCTAAACTATGCAACGTATGATGCCCTATATCCAGGCCATTACGTTCGCTTAATGACAAACGGCTTACATATTTAAAGTTATAGGCAAAAGGCGCCATGTGAACAGAACCAACCAAACGTTTATTAAACCACTCGACATTATAGTCCATACCAAGAGAAAGATTTACGTTGAGCGGATTGGCAAAGGCACTGTACACAAACGGGTCATTATTTTTATAGCCACGAAGGAATTGAGTATTGGCTATGAGCTGTAAGGTATAATACCACTTTTTCGTAGCTTGAAAACCTAATTTCCCGGTATAGCGCAGCAAGTCTTCACTTGTTTTTAATTTATGCAAATTGTCGGTTTGGGAAGTCTGTAAGCCTAATTTCATCTCTAACTTATTATCCCATTTCACTTTTTGCTTGTTATTATAATTGGCACCTAATGTGATAGCTCCAACAGCACTGTAGTTGCTCTCACCGCCTTTATACCAGTTATCTGAAACATAGTTCTGGATAAATTGTAGGTAAAAATCGCCATGATAAGTCCAAAAATTCGGTTTGTAAACCTTGATATCAGGCGCTTCAAGTGTCGGTTCTTCTATTTTTGAGACCTTCTCTATGGGTAATTGTTTGTCTGCGGCAACAAGTGGTTTATCAATACCCTTTGAAGGACCAATCTTATGGAGACTTTCATCGGTTGTCTGAACTAAATCAGGACGATATAAATATACATAGAGCAATGCACGAACAAGTGCATTTATCGCCAGATCTTGTGAAAAGTCTTTTACTTCAATGCTCCGTTCACCAATCTTCTGATAATAAGTAGTTGGCAAAAACAAAGGTGCGTATTTAGCTTTTGGAATGAATGATTTTACAGAATCATTGTCATAACTTGTATTATCCATTCCGAGCGCCTGCTGTGCCATGCGCAAACTATCTGTATAGCGGTCCACAAACGTTCTGCTCCTATAGTCAGAAACAACTGTTGTATGCTGTGCAAAGACTCCTCCAGGAAGCGCATACAACAAAGAAATTGCGAGTAATTTTTTTAATGAATTCATATTTCGTGCACAAAGTTACATGAAAAAAAGCTAATAGACAAGAAACCATTTTGTAAAATACATGTTTTAAATGGGATTAGGGTATACGTCGCTTTATAAATGGTATATTTTCAAGATAGGGTAGTAGTGGTGTATTTACATGTTGTAAGATGATTAAAAATAAACATTGGGCATGTGGAAACTTCCGCCATACCCAATATTTTTATTTTAAAAATCCTCTTCTTCACTCATAGAGGATGCCTCCACATCTAAATTATCTGGATCTTCATCATAAGTGGTTCGATAACTCTCTTCGATTAATTTGTCATCATCATAAGAGTCGTCTCCCTCTTCTTCATCGGTTTCTTCAAACTCATCATCAAGGGTAATCTCTTCTTCTGCATCAGGATTTAAGTTATCTTCGTCTTCGAAGTTGTCATCATCGTCATCATCTGATACTTCTTTTATGGTCTGTACTTCAGGTTTTTCCTTTGCAAAGATAGCTTCTACCCAAGTTCCTTTCTCTACTTCTAAAACCTCATAGCCATCCTTAATTTTCTTTTCATACATGCCACCTGGCTTGTGTAGACGATCTTTAGGCAGCGTTGTCGTACTAATATCAAACCCACGTTCTATAATATCTTGGATGCTTTGAGGTACACCCTCCCAGCCACTTCCAAAGTTACGGTCTAACACTTCTAACAGCTTTGTGGCTGAGATGTGGCGTATATTCTCATATGTGAGATCGGTTACACGCAGAATCGGTTTCTTTTTAATGGCCCATTTTATTTTAGCACTATCATCCAGTCTCACAAAGCCCACCTTAAAGCCTCGCTCTTCAAACTTAGCAATCACTTCCGGTTTATCAATTTTTACCTCCTCAATATCGAAAGCACTTTTGACAATATCCACATAGTGGCGCATGTTTTCTTTCAAGTCGCTTTCTCTTTCAGCTGTGTCTAAGAGACGGAACACATCATTTTCTTGAATATCCCAAATATTACTCTTTGTCAGAGTCCTTAAAGTAAGAGATTTTTGTTGCTTCATAAATACTATTTTCTTTGCTGCAAAAGTATATACTTTGCCCCACATGCACAAACTTTTAATTGATATTTTTTTTGCGGTATCACGCGATTTCTTTATTTTTGCACCAAATTATGAGCGAGCCATTAGCAGAAAGAATGCGTCCTCGAACGCTTGATGATTATGTGGGACAGCAACATTTAATAGGAAAAGGTGCTGTCTTGCGTAAAATGATAGAAGCAAAACATATTTCTTCTTTTATTTTATGGGGTCCTCCAGGGGTTGGAAAGACGACGCTAGCACAAATTGTTGCTAAAAAGTTGGAAACAGCCTTCTACACGTTGAGTGCAGTCACGAGTGGCGTAAAGGAGGTTCGTGAAGTAATTGATAAAGCAAAGAATAATCGTTTTTTCAACACCACCTCCCCGATATTGTTTATTGACGAGATTCATCGTTTTAGTAAATCGCAGCAAGATTCTTTGCTCGGGGCAGTGGAACGTGGCGTTGTTACATTGATAGGTGCCACGACCGAAAATCCCTCGTTTGAAGTTATTCGTCCATTGTTGTCACGATGCCAACTTTATGTTTTAAAGGCTTTGACCAAGGATGACTTGCTGCAATTGGCGAAACGTGCTATCGACACGGATGTTGAGTTGCAGAAAAAACACATCGTGTTGCAAGAAACGGAAGCACTTTTGCGGTATAGTGGGGGAGACGCTCGTAAACTTTTAAATATTTTAGAGTTGGTTGTCGAGGTGTCGGGCGATGAGGTCGTCATTACGAATGCATTGGTTGAAGAGCGTCTTCAAACCAATCCCATGGCTTATGACAAGGAGGGAGAATTGCACTATGACATCATCTCTGCTTTCATCAAGAGCATTCGTGGGAGCGATCCTGATGCTGCACTTTATTGGTTGGCTCGCATGATTGAAGGAGGCGAGTCGCCACAATTCATCGCACGCCGTTTGATGATTAGTGCCGCAGAAGATGTTGGTTTGGCCAATCCCAACGCATTGCTGTTGGCCAATACAGCTTTCGATGCCGTCATGAAGACAGGGTGGCCCGAAGCACGCATCATCTTATCTGAGGTAACCACCTATTTAGCCACAAGCGCCAAGAGCAATTCGGCCTATTTGGCCATCGATGCGGCTTTAGCAAAGGTGCGTGAGACAGGCAATCTCCCTGTGCCTTTGCATCTCCGTAATGCACCTACCAAGCTAATGGCCGAGTTGGGCTATCATGATGGTTATGCCTATCCACACGACTATCCAGACAACTTCACGCCGCAACAATATCTGCCCGAGGCACTGCAGGGCACGCGTTTCTGGGTGGGGCAGCACAGCGCGGCTGAAGAAAAATTAAATCAACAGATGGTGAAAAATTGGGGTGACCGATTTAAAACCTGATTAAAAGATATTGAATCATGAAAATTGTAGAATTAGACGGTTATGCCGTCAATCCGGGCGACCTCAGCTTAGAGGCCTTAAAAGCTTATGGTGAGCTTGTTGTTTATGAACGAACAGCCGAACAAGATGTTGTTTCGCGTGCACAGGATGCCGAAATGCTGCTTATCAACAAAATCAATCTCACGGCAGCTATCTTGGCGCAGTTGCCCCGATTGCGCTATATTGGTGTGATGGCGACGGGCTATAACACGGTCGACATTGAGGCGGCTAAAGCACAGGGTATTGTCGTAACCAATATTCCTGCCTACAGCACCGACAGCGTGGCGCAGATGACCTTTGCCCACATTCTCAATCTCACCAACCGGGTGGCTCACTATGCACAACGCAATCGCGAAGGGCGATGGAGCAAAAATGCTGACTTCTGCTATTGGGATACCCCCTTGATAGAGCTGCATGGTAAAACACTCGGCATCGTCGGGCTGGGCAACATCGGTTGCAAAGTGGCACAGATAGCCCACCAATTTGGCATGGATGTGTTTGTGCTCACCAGCCGCAATGCTGCCGATTTGCCCGAAGGCATTCAGAAAACCACTTGGGAAGGTCTGCTCGCGGCGAGCGACATCCTTACCTTGCATGCCCCTTTGGCTGCCGGCACACAAATGATGGTGAATGGCGATACCCTGAAGAGAATGAAGCCCGGCGCACTGCTCATCAACACCAGCCGTGGCGGTTTGGTCGATGAACAAGCCGTGGCCGAAGCCTTGGCTACCGGACAGTTGGGTGGCTATGGCGCCGATGTGATGACAATCGAACCCCCTGCTTCCGACAATCCGCTGCTCCACGCGCCAAATGCCTATATCACACCCCATATTGCATGGGCCACGAAAGCCGCACGCCAACGTTTGCTCGACATTTGCATCGAAAATATCAAAGCCTTTCTGGCCGGTGCACCACAGAATGTTGTCAATCCCTAAGCTCACAAAACATGTTGGCTGCAAATTTAGAATTGGCACACACAGTGCAACAAATCATCGAGTTCATAGGTACGTTTGCCTTTGCCATCTCAGGCATCCGCATGGCTGCTGCCAAGCATTTCGATTGGTTCGGAGGCTTCGTCTGCGGTTTTGCCGTAGCCATCGGTGGCGGAACCATTCGCGATGTGATGTTGGGAGCCACCCCCTTTTGGATGACCTCTACCATCTACATCATCTGCACCATCATCGCCATGTTAGTGGTGATCGTTTTTGCCAAGTCGCTCATTCGCTGGGAGAACGCCTGGCTCACCTTCGACACCTTTGGCTTAGCCCTCTTCACCATTGCAGGATTGCAAAAAACCCTGCAATACGATCATCCGTTTTGGGTGGCCATCATCATGGGCTGCATCACGGGAGTTGCCGGCGGCATCATCCGCGATGTGTTGCTCAACCAAGAGCCCGTCATTTTTCAAAAAGACATCTACGCCATGGCCAGCGTCGCAGGCGGACTGCTCTATTGGCTGCTCTTCAAGCTCGAGGTCAATGTGGGGCTCATCTCCATCGTCACCTTCTTAGCCATTTGCTGCATCCGTTTCTTAGCCATCAAGTACCACATCTCGTTGCCCATTTTGCGCGACGAAATCAAAGACCATTCATAACCCAATAACCAATTTCATTGAGCTGTGCCCGCCTGACATCAAAATGTATGGCGGCGAATAGTTCGCCGATGGACAAAACGAGAAATGATTGCCGGCGAGGTGCTCGCCGATGGACAAACACGCGAGATGTATGCCGGCGAGGTGCTCGCCGATGGACAAACACACGAAATGATTGCCGGCGAGGTGCTCGCCGATGGACTAAACGGCTCATCGCAGGGTGTAGGCGGGCCCATCGGGCTTATTAGGCGCGGCGAACAGGCGTTGGCTTCCACCTTTTTTATATTGTTCTTGCGTATCAATATGATTTTTTATAACTTTGTGCTCGGTTTTTGACGAAACGAAAGATTAAAAATGAATATCTCGTATAAATGGCTAAAGGAGTATGTCGATTTCACGCTCACTCCGCAGGAAACGGCCGATGCGCTTACATCAATCGGCTTAGAAGTTGACGCCTTGGAAGAGGTGCAAACCATAAAAGGTGGTTTGAAAGGGCTTTTCGTGGGGCAGGTGCTCTCGTGCGGGGCCCATCCCAACAGCGACCACCTGCACATCACGCAAGTTGACTTGGGACGCGATGTGCCGAGCCAGATTGTTTGCGGCGCTGCCAATGTGGCCGCCGGGCAAAAGGTGATTGTGGCCGATTTGGGCTGCGTGCTCTATGATGGCGACGAAAGCTTCACCATCAAGAAGAGCAAATTGCGCGGCGTGGAGTCGATGGGCATGATTTGTGCCGAAGACGAAATTGGCGTGGGCTCGTCGCACGACGGCATCATTGTGTTGCCCGACGATGCGGTGGTGGGCACTCCGGCTGCAGAATATTATCACGTGGAGAGCGATTGGCTGATTGAGATTGACATCACGGCCAACCGTGGCGATGCGCTTTCGCACTATGGCGTGGCGCGCGATCTCTATGCTTGGCTCAAGCAAAATGGCTATAAGACACGTCTGCATCGTCCCGATTGCGAGGCGTTTCGCGTGGACAACGAGTCGCTTCCTGTTGCCGTGGAGATTGAAAACCGCGAGGCTTGCAAGCGCTATGCTTGCGTGAGCATCAGCAACTGCGACATCAAAGAGAGTCCCGAGTGGCTGCAAAACAAATTGCGCACCGTGGGGCTGCGGCCGATTAATAATATCGTCGACATCACCAACTACGTCATGATGGCCTACGGACAGCCCATGCACTGCTTTGATGCCGACATGGTTGAGGGCCATCAGATTGTGGTGCGCACCGAACCTCAAGGAACTCCATTCGTCACCTTAGATGGCGAAGAGCGCACGTTGGACGAGCACGACCTCTGCATTTGCAATGCCCGTGAACCCATGTGCATTGCGGGTGTGTTGGGTGGAAAGGGTAGCGGAACCTATGCAACAACCCACAGCGTGGTGTTGGAGGCTGCTTATTTTCATCCTACTTGGATTCGCAAGACGGCCCGTCGACACGGACTCAGCACGGATGCCAGCTATCGGTTTGAGCGCGGCATCAATCCCGACGATGTCGTTTATGCCTTGAAGCAAGCGGCCATCTTGTGCAAAGAACTCACGGGCGGACAGGTTTCCATGTCCATCAACGATGTTTATCCCTCGCCCATCGAGGGGAGCCGCGTGAGCTTGTCCTACGATTATGTGCATCGGCTCATCGGGAAAGAGATTGGCGCCGACACCATCAAGCGCATTGCAGAGAGCTTGGAGATGAGGGTGCTCTCGGAAAATGGAGAGGGATTGGAATTGCTCGTGCCCGCTTATCGTAGCGACGTGCAACGTCCGTGCGATGTGGTGGAAGATATGCTGCGCATCTATGGTTATAATAATGTGGAAATATCCAATCACTTGAGCAGCGCTTTGGTCATCGCCGGTGAAGAGGATGAGAGCCATCATCTGCGCAATCTGATAGCCGAGCAGTTGGTGGGCAATGGATTTTATGAGATATTGAACAACTCGCTCACGAAGCTTTCTTATTATGCCGGGCGCGAATGGACAGCCTATCCCGATGCACGAACGGTGAAGATAATGAACCCTTTGAGCACCGATTTAGGGGTGATGCGCCAGACGATGCTCTTCGGTGGTTTGGAGAGTTTGGTGCGCAACATCAACCGCAAGAACAGCAACCTGCGCTTCTTCGAATTTGGCAATGTCTATCAATATACGAAAGAGAAGTGGGAGAGCAACCATCCCGACAAGGCCTATAGCCAGGATTTGCATTTGTCACTCTGGCTGACGGGCAAGCAGGTGGAAGGCTCATGGTTGCAGGCCAATGCCGACAGCAGCGTGTTTGAATTGAAGGCCTATCTGCACAACATCTTTGTACGTGTGGGCGTTCCGGTCGAGAAACTGAGTGTCACAGCCAGTGAGAACAACATCTTCAGCGCAGGCTTGACTTATAGCACGCGCAACGGCAAGGTGCTTGCCGAGATAGGTGTCTTGTCGTCGGCTGTGTGCAAAGAATTTTCGATTGGACAAGCCGTGTATTACGCCGACGTTGATTGGGAAGCACTGATGCGTGAGGTACGCAAACAAAAGGTTGAGTACCACGAAATCAGCAAATATCCTGCTGTGAGTCGCGATTTGGCCTTACTGCTTGACAAGAATGTTTCGTTTGCGCAGATAGTGCAAATCGCTAAGCAAACTGAAAAGAAGCTGTTGCAGCGCGTTGAACTCTTCGATGTGTATGAAGGCAAGAACTTGCCCGAAGGCAAAAAGAGTTATGCGGTGAACTTCATTCTGCAGGATGCCGAGAAAACGCTCAACGATAAAGCGATTGATGCCATCATGCAGAAGCTGATTAAGCAGCTCACCACGCAGTTGGGCGCTGAATTGCGCTAACAAACGGCAGTATGTCAGGCTAACAAACCAAGTATAAATCATAAGAAAATAGAATAAAAATGGGAAGAGCATTTGAATATCGCAAAGCAACAAAGCTAAAGCGATGGGGGCACATGGCCCGCGTGTTTACGAAATTGGGTAAACAAATAGCAATCGCAGTAAAGGCCGGCGGCCCCGAACCGGAAAACAACCCGACGCTTCGTGCTTTGATTGCCAACTGTAAGCGCGAAAACATGCCGAAGGATAACATCGAGCGCGCAATTAAAAACGCGATGGGAAAAGACCAAAGCGAATATAAGGAGGTGACCTATGAAGGTTATGGTCCTCACGGCGTGGCCGTTTTTGTCGACACCTTGACCGACAACACCACGCGCACCGTGGCCGACGTGCGCTCCATCTTCAACAAGTTTAATGGCAACATGGGCACAACGGGCAGTCTGTCATTCCTGTTCGATCACAAATGTGTGTTCACCTTTAAGAAAAAGGATGGGCTGGATATGGATGAGTTGGTGCTCGACCTCATCGATTATGGCGTTGAAGACGAGTATGACGAAGACGACGAGACGGATGAGGTTACCATTTATGGCGACCCGAAAGAGTTTGGCAACATTCAAAAACATTTGGAGTCTGAGGGCTTTGAAGTGACGGGAGCCGAATTCACTTATATACCAAACGACCTCAAAGACGTGACACCCGAAGAGCGCGAAACGATTGACAAGATGGTTGAACGCTTGGAAGAGTTTGACGATGTGCAAACGGTTTACACCAACATGAAACCAGAGGCGGTTGAATAAGTCATTGCATGATAAAAGCGAAAAGAGTGGCGCACGGCTGTGTTGCCACTCTTTTTTATTTTGCTCAAATCCCAAGCTGTAATCCCGAACGACACCCGTTTATCCGTTGCAGAACGCATAAAAACGAAGAAAACGTTTATGTTATCGCTTGCATAGGCTATGCAAGCACCATTTTTCATGTTTGGGCATTTGCATAGGCTATGCAAGCACCATTTTTTATGTTTTGTCATTTGCATAGGCTATGCAAGCACCGTTTTTTACGTTTTGGCATTTGCATAGGCTATGCAAGCGCTAATTTTTTTGTTTTATCGTTTGCGGAAGCTCCGCAAGCGCTATTTTTTTTGTTTTATCGTTTGCGGAAGCTCCGCAAGCGCCAATTTTTTTGTTTTGCCATTTGCGGAAGCTCCGCAAGCATTAAATTTTTTGTTTTGCCATTTGCGGAAGCTCCGCAAGCATTAAATTTTTTGTTTTGACGTTTGCGGAAGCTCCGCAAGCACTAAAATTTTTGTTTTGCCATTTGCGGAAGCTCCGCAAGCGCTAAAATTTTTGTTTTATCGTTTGCGGAAGCTCCGCAAGCATTCGGAAAATTAATTTTATCCTCTTGGAAGGTCGATAAATGCATGGCCGAGTGCTTTTATGGGCAAGGCTCCTGCAAGTTTTAGTGAATTTGCTCCTTGAAGAGCACTTTCTGAGGCTCTTTTGTAGAATGCACAACATACATCACGTGTATGCCCGCTTCAAGATAGGTTTTGAGACCGATGTCGTTTTTAATGCCGGCCTTCAAGCCCTCAACGAGCTTATTTCGGTTGATGGCCACCATTTTCTCGTTGTCCATCTTGTCGCTAAATGCGCAGTAATAGATGAGGGTGCGCGTCGCCCGGTTGAAGACCAAGCTGTCTGTCCGCGTGAAGTTTTCAATAGGTGTGGGGCACATCTGCTTCGTATATTCGGCAGCCTCCCGGGCAGCTCTGTCGTCAACGGTCTCGTGCTGGCAGCCTGCAAGCAGTGAAATTACTGCGCTTAGGAATAATGCTTTTTTCATTGTTCGGCTATTTTATTTCACGCAAAGTTACTAAATTATTAAAGGAATTTCGTTAACTTTGCGCGTAAAAGTAATTTTACAGCCGAATGGAAACGATAAATAATATACGAAACTTTTGTATTATTGCACATATAGACCATGGCAAATCAACACTTGCCGATCGTTTGTTGGAGAAGACAAAAACGATTCAAATCACAGAAGGCCAGATGCTGGACGACATGGATTTGGAACGTGAGCGTGGCATCACGATCAAGAGCCATGCCATTCAAATGGCTTACAAAGCGCAGGATGGCAAGGATTATATTTTAAACTTGATTGATACGCCGGGACACGTGGACTTTTCTTATGAGGTCTCGCGTTCGATTGCAGCTTGCGAAGGCGCATTGCTCGTGGTTGATGCCACGCAGGGTGTGCAGGCACAGACTATATCCAACTTGTATATGGCGATTGAGCACGATTTGGAGATTATCCCCGTGATTAACAAAATCGACATGCCCAATGCGATGCCAGACGAGGTGGAAGACGAGATTATCGAGCTTCTCGGTTGCAAGCGCGAAGAAATTATTCGTGCGTCGGGCAAGACGGGCGAGGGCGTGGAGCGCATCTTAGAGGCTGTTATCGCGCGTATTCCCGCACCTGTCGGCGACCCAGAAGCGCCTGCCCAAGCTTTAATCTTCGACTCCATTTTTAATAGTTTCCGTGGCGTCATCGTGCTTTGCAAGGTGGTTAACGGCTGCATCAAGAAGGGTGAAAAGGTGAAGTTCTTCAACACGGGGATGGAATATACGGCCGATGAAGTGGGTGTTTTGAAGATGGATATGATGCCCAAGCAGGCGCTCACAACGGGTGAAGTGGGTTATATCATCAGCGGCATTAAAACGGCGACTGAAGTGAAAGTGGGTGACACGGTTACCTCTGTTGCTCATCCCTGCCACGAAGCGATTGCCGGATTTCAGGAGGTGAAGCCTATGGTCTTTGCCGGTGTTTATCCCATCGATCCCAACGACTATGAGAACTTGCGGGCTTCTTTAGAAAAGTTGCAGCTTAACGATGCCGCCCTGACTTTTTCGCCAGAGAGTTCTGTGGCCTTAGGTTTTGGCTTTCGTTGCGGCTTCTTGGGATTGCTGCACATGGAAATCATTCAAGAGCGTTTGGATAGAGAGTTCAATATGGATGTCATTACCACCGTCCCCAACGTGTCCTATATGGTTTACGACAAACAGGGCAATGTGAAGGAGGTGCACAATCCATCGGGATTGCCCGAACAAACGCTTATCGACCATATTGAGGAACCCTACATTCGTGCTACCATCATCACGGCAGCCGACTATATTGGTTCCATCATGACCCTCTGTTTGGATAAGCGTGGCGAGCTCATTAAGCAAGAATACGTGAGCGGCAATCGGGTGGAACTGCACTTTTATATTCCGCTTGGCGAAATCGTTATCGACTTCTACGACAAACTCAAAAGCATTTCAAAAGGCTATGCTTCGTTCGACTATCACATCGATTCGTTTCGTCCGTCGAAGTTGGCTAAATTAGATATTTTGCTCAATGGCGAGCCCGTTGATGCACTCTCGACGCTCACTCACGAAAGTAATGCCGTGACCTTTGGGCGCAGGATGTGCGAGAAACTCAAAGAGCTTATCCCTCGGCAGCAGTTCGACATAGCTATTCAGGCAGCGATTGGAGCCAAAATTATTGCTCGTGAAACGGTTAAGCAAGTGCGGAAGGACGTTACAGCCAAATGTTATGGCGGCGACGTTAGCCGAAAACGTAAACTCTTGGAAAAGCAAAAGCAAGGTAAAAAACGCATGAAGCAAGTGGGCAACGTGCAAGTGCCGCAGAAAGCTTTCTTAGCCGTATTGAAATTAGATTAAGTAACCCCCTATAATTAACTTTTTGAAGGAGCCTTATTATATGAAAGAATTGATGAATACACCGCGCGATATAGCACGCGAACTCGCGCGAAAGTATAGCACAATGACACACGATGAATTAGACATTTTGGAGAGCGTGCTGGTGCCGATGAAGTTTGCTAAAGGCGAAGCTATCCTAAAAGATGGCGATGTTTGTAAAAACATTTACTACATCGACAAAGGCCTCATTCGCCAGTATTATTTCAAAAATGGCAAGGACATGACCGAGCATTTAGGTGCCGATCGGTCGATTTTTATGTGCATTGAGAGCTTGTTTAAGGAGATTCCCAGCCATCTTCAAGTCGATGCTTTAGAAACTTCCATCATCTATGCACTGCCTAAAAAACGTTTGGAGCAGGTGGCACTGCACAACGTGAACATTCAGATTCTTTATCGTAAGATATTGGAGGAGAGTCTTATTCTCTCGCAAGTGCATGCTGATTTGGTGCGTTTTGAGTCGGCTAGCAATCGTTATAAACGTATGAGCAAACTCATGCCACAGGTTATTTTGCGTGCACCGCTACTTTATATAGCCAGCTATTTGCAAATGACCCCCGAGACACTGAGCCGTGTTCGTGCCACAACGCTGTTAGAATAGGGACGTTATTTTTGGTTTCTAATCTGTTTTATCGCGCAGCAATAAATTAAGAACTGATGCTGTTCGGATGGGAGTAGATCAAAATCTGTCAAATTGACATACGAAAAGGGAGGAGTATTTTGCTGCTCCTCCCTTTTTATAAGTCATTATGTCAGTATTATGCTTGTTGCATTTCACGCAGAAGTTGCTTTTGACGTTCATTGAGTCCTGTAGGCAACTTTACTTGATAGTTAATAATCAAATCACCAAAAGTACCATCGCCACGATTATATCCCTTGCCACGCACGCGTACTTTCGTACCATTCTGCGTCTCAGGTTTAACCTTTAGCTTTAGCTTTTGGCCATTGCTGAGCTGAATCATTATCTCACCACCCAACAAGGCTGTATAGAGGTCTATATTCACTTTTGCTTCCATCTGCCCGATGTCTGGGCGACTCTGTTTGCCATAGTTAAAACCCGATGAGCGGAAATGTGCGCCACCACCGAATAAATCTTGAAAGAAACTTGAGAAACCACCGCCTCCTTCACCGTAGCCGCTGAAATCAAATCCCTCGAAAGGATTTCCTGTCGCATTGCCTCCCGCTTGCCCTTGAAAAGCATCGGCCTGTTGCCACTTCTCGCCATATTGATCATATTTGGCACGCTTCTCGGGGTCGCTAATCACGTCGTAGGCTTCGTTGAGCGCTTGAAACTTTGCCTTTGCTTTCGGATCGTTTGGGTGGAGATCGGGATGAAACAGTTTAGCCCGTTTTCGATAGGCCGCTCTCACATCTTTTTGTGGAATGTTTTTATCAACACCCAATATCTTATAGTAATCAATAAATGCCATAATTTACATCTCCTTTTATCGTTTATTTTTTATACTTTCGCGCTGATAATGCAAAAAGCGTGCCCAATATGGCACTTTTGGCATAGCCTTTGTAAGAATGGCACGCAGGAATTAGAAAAAATATAATAGGGAAGTTCAATAGAAACAAGAGAGGCCTGGGGTCTCGAAAGGAAGAAAGGAATAACAACATGACAACTCAATTCTCGCATAATATTTCCGTGGTCTTGGCATCCAGTCGTGAGGAAGCGCTTCGGCTCTATAGTCCATCAGTGGAGCCCGAACATTTGGTTTTAGGCATGCTCAAGGATGATGATAACTTACTTCATGTGCTTTTTGAACGCTTGAAAATAGATGAATCGTCCGTGAAACGTGCACTCGAATCACAGGTAAAGACGGGAGATACTGATGCAATGCAGGTGGATTCAGAAATAGTGTTAGATCAGCAAGCAAGTAACATCCTGCGTTTAGCAGTGTTGGAAGCGCGCGTTTTGCATGCAGAGATTGTGGAAGTACAGCATTTGATTTTAGCTATTTTACACGACCATTCGGATAATGGTGCTAAGGAGATATTAGAAAAAAACAAGATGGAATATGTAGACGTACTGACTTTTATCAAAGCCGAGAATGAAAAAGATAAAGTGCCTACCGATAGCCTTGACGTGCCCAATGAGGCCGAGGAGGAATTGGCCGATGATAAAGGTGGTAGCAGTCAAGCACAGACTACCAAAGTGTTGCAAAATAATAAAGAAGCAAGTAAAACACCTTTCATTGATCATTTTACAACCGACTTAACACGGGCTGCTGCAGATGGTAAATTAGACGTAGTGGTAGGGCGCGAATCTGAGATTCAGCGGGTGATTGAAATTTTGTGTCGACGCAAAAAGAATAATCCTGTTTTAATTGGTGAGCCGGGAGTAGGGAAGAGTGCCATTGTAGAAGGACTCGCGCAGCGCATTGTGAAGCACGAAACAATCCCGTTTTTGTTTAATAAACGTGTGGTGAGCCTTGATCTCACTTCGGTTGTTGCAGGAACGAAATATCGCGGACAGTTTGAAGAGCGTATCCAGTCTCTTGTGAATGAGTTAGAACAAAATCCCGATGTGATAGTATTTGTAGATGAAATACATACAATTATTGGTGCAGGAAATTCATCGGGGAGTATGGATGCTGCAAATATTTTGAAACCAGCCCTGGCACGTGGGACACTCCAATTTATTGGTGCCACGACGCTTAAGGAGTATCGTAACTCCATTGAGAAGGATGGGGCGTTGGAGCGCCGTTTCCAAAAGGTGATGGTTGAGCCGACGACGAGCGAGGAAACACTTGCTATTCTGCATAATATAAAAGGCCACTACGAACAGCATCATCATGTGCGTTACGACGAAATGTCGCTGGCCGCCTGCGTCAAATTGACGCAGCGCTACATTACAGACCGCTTCTTTCCCGATAAAGCTATAGATGCGTTGGATGAGGTCGGTGCACGCGTGCATCTCCAACATGCCAAGATACCTACAGAGATTACTGACAAACAGCGCAAATTGGCTGATGTAATCGACAAGAAAAAGAAGGCCGTGCTAAGTCAGGATTTTGAATTGGCAGCACGCTTTCGTGATCAGCAAACAGCGTTGGAGGGAGAGTTAGAGATGTTGAACCGAAAGTGGGCTGATGAAGATGGCGAAAATTGGCATGGCGTTTCAGAACACGATGTAGAAGATGTTGTGTCAATGATGGCGGGCATTCCCGTTCAACGTATCAGTGAGGACGAGTATGTACGCCTGCGGCAAATGCCCGAGCAATTGAAGCAGTATGTGATAGCACAAGATACAGCTATTGAAAAGATAGCGAAGGACATTCAACGCAATCGAGTAGGTATCAAAAATCCTAACCATCCCATAGGTGCGTTCATGTTCTTAGGTCCGACAGGAGTGGGCAAAACCTATTTAGCAAAACAACTGGCCAATTACATGTTCGGCTCTGATGACGCACTCATTCGCATTGATATGAGCGAATATTCTGAGAGTTTTAACGCATCACGTCTCATCGGTGCTCCCCCGGGGTATGTGGGTTATGAAGATGGTGGTCAGCTGACCGAACGAGTTCGCCGCCATCCTTATTCTATCGTACTTTTAGATGAAATCGAGAAAGCGCATGCCAGCATTTATAATCTGCTGTTGCAGGTGCTCGATGAGGGACGGCTTACCGATGGTAATGGGCGAAAGGTTGATTTTCGTAATACAGTTATCATCATGACCTCTAACACGGGAACGCGCCAACTGAAAGATTTTGGTCAGGGAATTGGTTTCACGGCTACTCGTCTGAATGGGGTGAATATGACCGCGTCAGATAAGGAATATGCGCGTAGTATTATTCAGAAGAGCCTGAGCAAGCAGTTCGCACCAGAGTTTCTCAATCGCTTAGACGAGATTATCACGTTTGACCAATTAGATTTGGAAGCCATTAAAAAGATAATCGATATTGAGCTAAGGGGATTGTTGCAGCGGATGCAGGAATTACGCCATCCACTACATATCACAGAGGCTGCCAAAGAGTTTGTGGCAACGAAAGGATATGATGTGCAGTTTGGCGCTCGTCCCTTGAAGCGTGCCATCCAAACTTACATTGAGGATGTTGTGAGTGAACAGATTCTGTCAGGCAATTTGGATGATGGCGATGCTATCACAATTCATAAAAATCCTGATAAGGATATGCTCACTGCCGAAATTCAGAAAGAATCATCATCAGGGATTTGACATGTTTCATTAGAAAATGCAGAATACCATGGTGTGTTTCTTTATTTTTATGCGTTTAATCCATGTTTTTGTGGTTGTACCACTTTTTCACTTGATTTGCACCAGTCAGTAGAGATAGATGGCTTTTTTAGAGAATATTTTGCTAATTTTGCATGCTGTGAAAAGCAGAACGCAACCGCGGCCACCCCATCTGCGGGCTTCATTGCTTTGAATAAAAACATTTTTGACGAATGACAAGAAAACATAAGCCATTGCCACTGTTGCAAGACGTGGTCATTGAGGCTGTTGCAGCCGAAGGAAAGAGTTTGTTCCATGTCGACGAGCGCGTAGTGTTCGTTCCGTTCTGTGTGCCAGGTGACGTGGTCGATGTTCAGATTACCCGCAAAAAACACAACTATATGGAAGGCGTTGTTGTGCAGTTCAATGCTTACAGCGACGTGCGCGCAGTGCCTACTTGTCAGCATTTTGGTGTTTGTGGCGGGTGCAAATGGCAGAATCTGCCCTACGAGGCTCAGTTGGCCGCAAAACAACAGCAAGTTGTCGACCAACTCACGCGCATAGGAAAAGTCGAGCTGCCACTCGTCAGCCCCATTCTGGGCAGCATGAAAGTTCTGGGTTATCGCAACAAATTAGAGTTTGGGTGCGCTAACAAGCGTTGGTACACGGCAGAAGAGCTCGCAGCCTTGCCACCACGTACTAAGGACGGCTCAGGACATTTGAACGACAGCGCAATAGGCTTTCATATCACGGGCGCATTCGATAAAATCTACCCTATCGAGAAGTGTTGGTTGATGGACGACCTGCAAAACCGCATTCGCAACGAGATTTATCGCTACGCTGTGGCCGAGCAGCTCAGTTTCTATGACATTAAAGCGCAGCATGGCCTGTTGCGCAGCTTGACGATGCGCAATTCTAACACGGGCGAGTTCATGCTATTGGTGCAATTCCACTATGATGCGCCCGATGATGCCGAGCGTGCAGAAAAACTGTTAGAACACGTCGTACAGACATTCCCCGAGATTAGTAGCTTGCTCTATGTCGACAATCAAAAGGGCAACGACACCTTTGCCGACTTGGATTTAATCACATTTCGAGGCACCGACTTCATCTACGAGACGATGGAGGACTTGAAATTCAAAGTTGGGCCAAAAAGTTTCTATCAAACCAACACCGAGCAGGCATTCCATCTCTATGACGTGGTGCGCCGCTTTGCCGCGCTCAGGGGCAGCGAATTAGTCTATGATCTTTACACCGGCACAGGCACGATTGCCAATTTCGTAGCGCGGAAAGCGCAGAAAGTCATCGGAATTGAGTATGTTCCAGAGGCAATTGAAGACGCCAAGGTGAACAGCGCCATTAACCACATCGACAACACGCTGTTTTATGCGGGCGACATGAAAAATATCCTGACAGACGACTTTATTGCCGAGCACGGACGTCCTGATGTCATCATCACCGACCCGCCACGTGCTGGCATGCACGCCGACGTGGTGAAAGTTATCCTGAACGCCGCGCCGCAGCGAATAGTCTACGTGAGTTGCAATCCAGCCACGCAGGCACGCGATTTACAACTGCTGGATGCGCAGTATCGGGTGGTGCAGGTGCAGCCCGTCGACATGTTTCCGCATACACCGCATGTGGAGAACGTGGTACTCTTAGAAAAAAAGTAATTCATAACATATCTTTCACTAATTCATGAACGCATGAAGACAAAAAACATCCTGGCGAGCATGTTACTGCTCGCTACACTGTCGGCACAGGCCGAAACACCCGAGTGGGTGAAGAGTATTAAGCTGTCAGGCTATGGCATGACACAGTACCAGTATTCTAATCAGCAGAACGCGAAGGGCAACACCTTTAACTTGCGGTTACTGCGCTTGTCATTGGAAGGTCGCGTGAGTAACGACTTTTACTGGAAGGCGCAGATGCAAATCAATGGCAATACCTCGACGTTGGGCAGCAGCCCACGCTTGGTCGACCTCTTTGCCGAGTGGCAAAAGTATGATTTTGCCCGCGTCAAGGTGGGGCAGTTTAAGCGTCCGTTCACTTTCGACAACCCCCTGCATCCTATCGACCAAGGTTTCATGAGCGTTGGTCAGGCGGTGCTGAAACTCGCAGGGTTTAGCGACCGCAGCGGTGAGCAGCCCAGTAACGGCCGCGACATTGGTCTGCAATTGCAAGGCGATGTGCTTCCCAATGCCGAAGGTCGCAAGTTGTTGCACTATCAGGTGGGAATCTTCAACGGACAAGGCATAAACACCAAGGATGTTGACCAGCGCAAAGACGTGATTGGCGGTATTTGGGTGATGCCTGTCAAAGGTCTGCGCGTAGGTGTGTTTGGCTGGGAAGGTTCTGTCGCGCGCCGAGGAACATGGAACGATGCAGCTGGTGCTCACAGTGGCATGCGGTCATTACCCAAACATCGCTATGCGCTGAGCGGTGAATACAAGGTAAACGACTGGACGGTGCGTTCCGAGTATGTTCACTCCACGGGAAAGGCCTTTTCGACCACGATTACGAACACTAACGCGCAAGATTCCAACTTTAAGAACTGTAACATCAGTGCACTGGGTGATAAAGCCGATGGATTCTATGGTTTGGTGATAGCACCGGTAGTGAAAAACAAATTTCACCTGAAGGCACGCTATGATCTTTATCGTGCCAATGCAGAATGGAATCATGCGCGTACACAATATGAGGTGGGCGCCGATTATTTGTTCCATAAGAACGTGCAACTCAATGTGGAATATGCTCGCGTGAACGATCGGAGCTTGTCAAAGCACAATTTTAATCTCGTTGACGTGGAACTTGACTTTCGCTTCTAAGGTTCTCTGCAGAATCTTTGAGCGGGAGCGCATTGCTGCTGGCAATGTGTTCCCGCTCAGTGTTTTTTTGCCTATTCCCAATGCGTGACTCGTCACGCAGCGATGGACAGCGCAAGCTGAGGGAGAATTCTTATCAGAAAAATGTTGTGTTGTGTTTTCATAGTGTTAGCATTTGAGCGGAATACGGGAGTCGAACCCGCCTTTCAAGCTTGGGAAGCTCGCGCACTACCGATGTGCTAATTCCGCTTTTAGAGCCGATACTCGGACTCGAACCGAGGACCTATTCATTACGAATGAATTGCTCTACCAACTGAGCCATATCGGCGGACATGAACATCTGCGCTTGCAAATGCGTTGCAAAGGTATATTTTTTTTTTAGACGTGCCAAATTTATTGGCGCTTTTCTTTTACATAAATTTTTTTGAAGATTTGATGCAGTTTCTCCCGTTGTTCGATGATGTTTTGTATTTTTTTGAGGTTTTCTGCATTTGAACTCCCCGGTATCCAGCTGTGAATATAGCCGCGAGCAGAATATTTTTCATTCATGTGCTGAACAAAGCGTGTCCACTGCTGTTCCTCGTCTAACTGAGGATAATTCTCTAAGCCGTACTGAATGGCACGGGTGAACACGACATCGGGATCAAGATCTTTGTCGGCTTCTGCAACGATTTTGCCGTAAATCGAGCGTGGCGCGCGGCTTGCACTGGCGCGATGGTCTTCGACAGCTTCTTTCATGATTTTTATTTGCTCGGTACTGAACCATTTCTTCAAGCGCGAGTCAGCATTCAGGATGCGTCCGCCTGTAAGATGGTGAACCGCGCGAGGACCGCTCATGCCTAAGTCGTGATAGGCTGCGATGACATAAGCCATGTCGACGTTTGCGCCAATTTGGTTGGCTAAAGTGATGGATGCCTTGATAACACGGCTGACATGCTGCAATCCGTGACTTTTCCCAAAGGAGTTGTAGCGGGGAAGAATGTTTGTCTCAATAAACTGAATGAGTTCTAAGTTGGGCTGTTGCATCCTGAGAAGTTTATAAGAGTAGTGCAAAAACTGACAGTGCGCCAAAAATAAAGATGTTGCGCGCGGTTAAATTTAAGATTTTATTCAATTCCCTACCTTGACGCAGCTGAATCATCTTTTCGTAAGCATAAAAATGTGCGAGTAAATACAAAATGAGGAGCATCGAGCCGATTTTGCTCTCGTTCTGTACATAAACGACGTAGAACAGCAAAAGTTCGCCGATGATTCCGGCAAGCAAATATAATCTTGCGCCCCACCGTTCACCGACACGCACAATGAGCGTGATTTTACCGCTTTTCCGGTCGTTATCTCGGTCTCGGTAGTTGTTCACGATGAGTAACGTGTCGATAACGAGGCCGCACGCGAGTGCCAGCAGAATAACCTCTAAAGGAAAGGCTTGCAATGCTGGTGGCACAGCAACATAGTAGGTGAGACAGACTGGCGTGAGGCCAAAGAAGAGAATCACGAGGAGATCTCCTAAGCCCCAATAAGAAAGTTTCGTTGTATAGAGAAAACAAAACAGGATGCAGGCCAATCCGGCAAAAATCAGCTTGTAACCCCCGTAGACAATCAGTGGTAGCCCTGTTATAGCGGCAATAATGGTGCAGATGATGATGGCTCTCCTCATGGCTGCAAGCGTAATCCATCCTTCAGAGCATGCGCGCTTCGGTCCCAACCGCTCTTCGGGCTTGTCGTTTCCTTTCAGGCAGTCGAAGTAGTCATTAATGAAGTTTGCATCAATCTGCATGATGATAGCAAATGCGAAACAGAGCAGAACAGGAAGTTTTTGGAACTGTTCAATGCTGGTTTGACTAAAAGCGTACGCTGCCCCCAAAGCTACAGGGACGATTGCGCTGACGAGGGTCTTGGGGCGCATGGCCAAGCACCAAGCACGGAAGGAATTGGTTGTGACTGCGGAGTTTTGCATCGTTAATTGAAGAAATTCCAACTGAGCCCAATTCTAAAGATGCGTTCATTGAGTGCATAATGTGGTGTGAGGAAATAATCCTTGTTACCCATGCCTGCATTGATGTGACTCATCATGATGAAGAACCGAGCATGTTTAAGAAAGAAGTTGGCATAGACATTCACTATGGGATAATTGCCTACCTGTACGCGGCTGTCACCACCCGACGTGTTGGTATTTACTTGCACGGCATATTGCCCGATGTTTGGAACATAATCAGGAGCATAATAACGTGTAAAATAGCGAACATCGGCACCGAAATCGCAATGCAACACCCGTGCAATCTTAAAACGCAGGTAGAGATTGCTATAAAAATTGAAATCGGGCAGTGGGAGAGCGGTTGCATTACTTGATTTCTGATAAGTGAGCCTATTCTCCCAATTCAACGGTCCAACTGTGAAGTCTTGTGTCAGAGCTGCTGTGAAAAGGCTGATGCCTCCGGCGTGTTGCGCCACGTCAAAGGCATGGTTAATCCGATTACCGCTGCTCACGGTATATGCTGAAGTGAAATACGTATGATTCTTGATATTATCGAAAGCGATGCGTAATGTCGTGCGTGTCTTTTGATAGGACAGGCTACCTTCTAAGCGGCTATGCAGCATTTTCGACAGGCTGTTGTTATCCCACCAGGCATGTCGCCCATGAAAATGCCGATAGTAGAATGTTGGATTTAAGCGATGGAAGAAACCTGTTGCAGCCAAGCTGAGTGTATCGCCGAAAAGCTTAAAATTCAGGTCGGCAGTAGCATCTACCTTTAGTTGCCCCGCATCAACTCCCGTCAGCCAAGTTTCTGCCAAGACTTGATAATGAAAAACACTGCCTTGCTGCTTGCTTAACGCTGCACCAATGCTCAGATTGTGCTCGTTATAGGTTTTATAATCCGTAACATCAGGCAGTGTAACATGCCGGAAGTCAGATGTGGCAAAGGCTTTCAGTCCAGACTTTGCCCACTTGTTAAATCCCTCTAAGAGCGAGATTGCAAACGTATTCTTTAGCTCGTAAAACCTTGTCTTATCGTAAATATCAGCGTTGCCATAAGACGGAACAATCGTATAGGCGTTCGCGTAGAAGTTAGCAGGCGTTTCGTAGGCTTGGTAAATGCGACGATAGTTGTCGAAACTTAGGGTGTGGATGAAACTCGTGACAGGAACAAACACCGTTTTCACCCATGCCGTATCTTGCTGCGCTTTCTTCTCTGCTTGCAGCAAACTGTCGGCAGTAGCTTTATCCATCACCATGCGTTGTGCAGCTTTCTTTCCGTCAACAGGTTCGGTCCCAGCAATCTTTGCATCTTCAGGCCGACCGGCAGTCATGATGGTTTTATCTTGCCTTGATTTTCCTGTTTTATCTTTATCTTTCGCTTCTTCGTTTTCCTTTTTCGATGCCATCGCAAACTTTTTCGCCTTGATTTCCTCCTCGGTCATAGGTTCTTTTTTGTGGAAGCCTACGTTATAGCGCTGTGTGAAAAAGACATGCTGATTATCATTTCTGTTCCAGTTGCGTGTGAGGGCTGTCGGAATCTCGTCTGTGCCATAGCTCTCATTAAAACTCTCGGGGTGCTTGATGTAATCGTCGTTTGTAATGCCACCATTCTCGGCCACCTTCTGGTGATAAGTGGAAAGCAGCAGATGGGCTTGATATTGGTCGCCTAAGTAGGAGCCATACATGGTGTAATTAAAATGTGCCGTGCTTTGGTTTTGATAATATCCGCGCCCATACAGATAATCAAATATGAACCCCACACCGAGCCGTTTACCTGCGTTTACTGCAAATTTTGCCGTGAGATGGTCTTCACCATTGTTGCGATTACCTGCATTGTTATAGCTCAGATTGGTAATGGGAGAGAGCGTATTGGTGAAAAGGAATTGCGAGACGGGCGTGATGACAAAGTCATAGGGCTGTGTGAAAATAAATTGTTGTGCAGGTTGCCTGTCGATGAAAATGCGATTTAAGCGTGGCGCACCTAAGTTCCCCGTAGTGTTATATTGCCCGTAGAGACCCGTGGTGAAAATGGTGTTCATGTACATGTAGGACAAGGTGTCGGGTACAGCGGCCTTCCTATCGCCAAATCGCGAATCGATCGTCCACACTTTGAGCCCTATCGGAATCTCATGATGTGCGTTGGTTGAATCTTTTTTTGCTAAATTATTGCGTTGGGTGATATTGCCCATCTCGTCAATCTGATTAAATCCATCATCAAATTGAGCGAAACCTTGCAGGGCAGGCAATAAGAAAGCGGTGGCTACGAGAATTTTCTTCATGAACGAAACATTCGAATGGCTACTTCGGCAAACTTTATCACCACAGCGACAATCAGGATGATGGTTGCGATGGTGTGCTGCTCACTTTGCAAATAAAGGACTACGCCCACCACAGCCAAGGCCATAAACACCAGGTTTAAAATGTTTCTCACCTTCAACATCGAAGGACCACCTTCGCCCAAGCGTTTGAGTCGATGATGTGGTTTCACTGCATATTCAGGCTTACTTTTTCCCGTGTTGTATTCTTGTTCCATCATTATTTTAAATTTGTTTGAAGTGTTTTGAATATTTCATTTACCCGGTCAATCGTTTTCTTTCTGAATTTCCCGTTTGTTTTAAACAGCTTTGTGCGCTTTTTATTCAGTGCCACGCTATCAGAAATCAGTTCCTCTGCCGATGCTTTAAATCCCGACGAGCGATTTTCCTCATACGCATAGCTGATGCGGCAAAGCGTCAATGCTATCGCGTTGTCTTCGCAGTGTGCAATCAACGTGTAGTCAAACCTCGTGCGATCCAATGACAGCAGACTGCTGTTAAACACAAGCCATTCGCAATATTTCCCCACAATTGTGTGCTCATTCTCGTTCACCAGCACGATGCGGCTTCCTGCAGCTTGGTGCTCATCGTGCGTCTGTGCCGTTAATAACGAATAGGTTTTCTGATAAATTTCGGCAGCTGTCATTCCGGGTAGGGCAAAGCGTTCATTGAAAACCACCTTTCCGTTTACCTCGGGCACCGTACCCGCCAAGTAAGCCTCGTCTTCGTTTACTTTTTGGGTTGATGGTGTTTTGCTTTCCCTCGGCTTAGTTGGTGTCTCTGCGGGAATCGTCCATCCCTTCGCTGCCTTGCTCTGTTCTTGTGCTGCCCGCTCGGCTTTCCTCGCCGCCTCCAAGGCATCTTCTGCAGCGCGTTGCGCCTTTTCAGCAGCAGCTTTCGCTTCAGCCGCTTTTCGTGCCGCCTCGGCTTTTAATACTTCGATATTATTTTTTTGCATGGTTGTGTCGGTTTGTGCCGACATAGCCAATGGCATCAAAAAAACTATCGTGAGTAGAAATATTCTCATTTCGTGGGGAATTAAAATTTTATTTTCGCAAAGGTAATAAAAAAGGAGGAGTGCGGGGGCAAACGGCTGTGGCGACAACCCAAACTTAACGATAATTAATAGATAGCATTCCGCTTGTTCCCTGTTCCTGTGGAAATCACGTGTTACGGCGCGTTCGAAACCTTGTTGCATGGATGTAAAACGTGTTCTGACGCGTCGGAAGGGTTGTTTTCGAAATTAGATGACCATTCAGAGGGTCTGAAAGGGTTGTTTTTGAAATTAGATGACCATTCAGAGGGTCTGAAAGGGCTGTTTTCGAAATTAGATGACCATTCGGAGGGTCTGAAAGGGCTGTTTTCGAAATTAGACGCCCATTCGGAGGGTCTGAAAGGGATTTTTTGAGATTTGAGCCCCCATTACAGTGGGCAGAATGACCATTACATCGTTGTAACAACTGATTCGGAGGGCAGAATGACCGTTACATCGTTGCAGCAACTGATTCGGAGGGCAGAATAACCATTACATCGTTGCAGCAACTGATTCGGGGGGCAGAATGACCGTTACATCGTTGCAGCAACTGATTCGGAGGGCAGAATCGTCGTTACATCGTTGCAGCAACTGATTCGGTGGGGTTGAAAGGGCGTTTTTGAGATTTTCTGTTGTTCTGCCATGGCTGAACACTTGTTTTTGAGCATTTCGGCCTGTAAGCCCGGGGTCGCGCCAGGAAAATAAAAAAACGAGAATAGCAGCCGGTGGCAAACTATCCTCGTTATATTTATTGGGCGGCAGTGCACTACTTCTAAAGCGGTATGATGCATGCCCCCATTCGCTCCGTGTTATTTCTTTTCGGGCGCTTTATCAATCAAGTCCATAAACTGATCGAGTTTTGGCGTGATGATGATTTGCGTGCGGCGGTTGCGCTGTTTGCCCACCTCGGTGGCATTCGTTGCAACCGGATTATACTCGCCACGCCCGCCAACGGTGAGCCGTTTGGGGTCTACGCCATAGTGGGTTTGCAGGAATTGCACCACAGAAGAGGCGCGCAAAGCCGAGAGGTCCCAGTTGTTGCGGATATTTTTCATCGCGGGAGCGCTTGCGTTTACAGGCACATTGTCCGTGTTGCCCTCAATGAGCACGTCGTAATCCTTATAGTCGGTGATGATTTTTGCAATCTTGCTCAGCGTCTCTGCCGCCCGGTCATTCACCTCGTAGCTGGCCGTTTTGTAGAGCATATTGTCGGCCAACGAGATGTAAACCACACCTTTCAGCACCTGCACGTCGACCTCTTTCATCTCCTCACGGCTCAACGAGCGTGTGAGCTTGTTGGTGAGTGCCATATTGAGCGAGTCGCTTTTGCTTTTCACTTCAACCAAGTGGCGGATATATTGGTTGCTCTCATTAATCTGATCGACCAATTTCGAAATATTGATGTTGTTGGTGTTGGCGCTCGAGAGGCTCTTGTTGAGCGATTGCTGCAAGGCTGCATAGTCGCGTTTTTGCTGGCGCAACTGCTCCTCTAAGCTGGCAACACGTGTTTTGCTGGCGGCTAATTGCTCGCGTGCCTGCTGATAGTTAGCCGTGAGTTCGCGATTTTCATTCTGACAATTCTCTAAATCCTTTTTGCTGGCGCAACCGCTCAACAGCAGTGCTCCGGTAGCAAATGTGAGTAGAAATACACTTTTCTTCATATACTTTTCCTTTCGTTGGTATGCAAAATTTTGATGTTGCAAATATAATAGATAGCCGTCAGATGGCGAAATAAGCCCTTGGGGTTTTGCGATATTTAACGCACTTTACAACCTTTTGAAGCCTTTTTGAGCGGAAGAATGATGCGCCTGCGCCTTAATTTAATCGATGAATCGGCGGACGATGTTTTCATATTCATCAATGCGCCTGTCGCGCAAGAACGGCCACCAGCGCCTAACTTGCTCGCTGTGTTGCAAATCGACGGACACAACAACGTTCTCTTCATCGCTGTTGCTGGCACGATAGAGGAGTTCGCCTTGCGGACCTGCTACAAAACTGCTGCCCCAAAACCGTATGCCTTGTGTGTTCCCGCTGGGGTCGGGCTCTAATCCCACCCGATTAACGGCTACCACAGGCAGTCCATTTGCTACGGCGTGGCCGCGCATGACGGTTGTCCATGCCTCGCGCTGGCGTTCTTGTTCGTCGGGCGTATCACTGCTTTCATAACCAATGGCCGTGGGATAGATGAGCAATTCGGCTCCCTGCAAGGCCATGAGACGGGCGGCTTCAGGGTACCATTGATCCCAACAAACCAGCACACCCAATTTGCCTATGCTTGTTGTTATGGGATGAAAACCTAAATCTCCGGGAGTGAAATAGAACTTTTCGTAATAGGCAGGATCGTCGGGAATGTGCATCTTGCGATATTTTCCAGCAATGGTTCCGTCAGATTCTATTACTACTGCTGTGTTGTGGTAGAGGCCAGGCGCCCGCTTTTCAAACAGTGACGTGACGATGACCACTCCAAACCGTTTAGCCAACTGACCATAAAACTGTGTTGATGGACCGGGGATAGGCTCTGCCCAGTCGAAGTTGTTCACGTCTTCCACCTGACAAAAATAGAGCGAGTTGTGCAGTTCTTGCAACACGATGAGTTGTGCACCCTGTTTCGCTAAACTGGCGATGCCTTTGGATAGCCGTTGTATGTTGTCTTCGGGCACCGTCGTGTTCTGTTGTTGTATAAAACCTATTTTAATTTCTTTCATGTGCTTATTTTGGAAATTGCATTGTTAAACAGTGTAGTGAACCGTGTTGACGGATGACCGTACGGGCATCGATACCGATAATTTCTCTGTCGGGAAAAGCCTTTTGAAGTTGTGCCATTGCTTTTGCATCGTTAGCCGGTTGGGCATAAGTAGGGCAGAGAATGGCACCATTGAGAATAACAAAATTTGCATACGTGGCAGGCAATCGCTCGCCATCGGCAATGATAGCGTCGGGGAAGGGAAGTGGAATGAGCCGATAGGGTGCTCCCTTGCGCGTGCGCAACTGTTTTAACTCTTCTTCCATAGCTTTGAAATCTTCATATTGTTCGTCTGTCTTATCTTTGCAGACGACGTACAATAGCGTGTCGTTGGGTGCCATTCGCACAATCGTATCGATATGCCCGTCGGTGTCATCACCAAGGAGACGACCATGATTGAGCCATAGAATTCGGTCAGCATGCAGCATTTTTTTGAGTCTCTGTTCAATTTCTTCCTGTGTCAGTGGTTGGTTGCGATGTGGTGCGAGCAGGCAAAAAGAGGTCGTGAGAATGGTCCCTTCGCCATCACTCTCAATGCTTCCGCCTTCCAATACAAAATCGTTATGATCTTCGACTACGCCCGAAAAAGCTTGCTGCTCGGCCATTTTCTTGGTAATGGCATTGTCCTTTTGCCATGCAAACTTCTCGCCCCAGCCATTGAATTTGAAATCCAAATATTTAAATTCTCCTCCGCATTTCAGCGTTAGCGCAGCATGGTCGCGTGCCCAAGTGTCGTTCGTCTCTATGTCGAAATAACGCACTCGCTGGCATTGTTCCACGGTTAAGCGCTGCGCGAGTAACTGGCCGACGACCTGCTTTTGGGGCGTGACAATCCACAAGTCTTCCTGTTTTGTAATGGCATCTGCCATCGCAATGTAAACCGCTGTTATTTCATCTAAACAATCTTTCCAATCGGTGTTTGGATGGGGCCATGTCAACATCAGGGCTTGCTGTGGTTCACTCTCTGCCAGGAGTCTATAATCGTTGTGGCGTAATTCCATACATTTTGTTGATTAAAGTGTGCTGAATGGTTGTGCAATATCGTGCAAATTATCGCCTGAAATAGCACATATTTTGCGCACAAAATTAGCTATTTTTTCTGAATTGTTCAGATTTTAAGGTAAAAATCCCTACCTTTGCCCCACTAATGTAGATGCGAGATGTTAGAAATTAAAGACGGGGAATTAAGTGGAGTCTTATCTTCAACCCTTACATCGCCAATAAACTTCAAGCTCAATGCGGGTGACTCTTTGTGCATTTATGCCTGGGAACAGTCCCTCGGGCAAGCACTTGTAGACACGGTTGTTGGATTGCGTCCTTTGAAAAAAGGATATTTCACGATGGATGGAGACCTGATTGACGCACAGTCCGTTGCCTATTTTCGCCAAAAGTTTGCTTTTGTGCCTCGCCAACTTGATTTTCCATTAGAAACAGTTGATGAATTATTGGATTACATGTTGTCGGTGAATCATCGCCTGACATGTGAGCAAATTAAAGCGGAATGGTTGAGATTTGGTTTTGAAGACAGTCTTTTTAAAAAGCCATTAGATGAGTTGGGACGCAATGTTTTACAAACTTTACTGATTATAAACGCAGTGTTATTGGAACGCACTTACATGGTATTGGATTTGCGAGACGATGTGCTATTGCCGGGTCAGATATTAAACTATTTGCAAGGCTATTTGCATTCAGGCGGCACAATCATCATAGCCTCAAACCATGAGAGCATGAAAAATTTCTGTACGTGTACGTTATCAAGCCCCACACTTCACATAACCCCTCAATCTTTTTGAATAAAATATGTTTTTATCTTGGTTTCTCTTGCTTTTGCTATTCAGTGTTCCTGTTGTAATTGCGGCTTTGTTTCGTCTTCGTTTGCAACGGAAATATTTTCTGGCAGTTGGGAAAATGGCCATTAGCATGTTAGCGGCTTGGCTACTGCTTGGTTTCCTGATACAACAAGACGCTGTCGTTTTGAATCTCATTTGCCTATTGGTTATTGTCGCCTTGGCATCGCTCATGGTTGTTCATCGGGCCCGGTGGAAAGTGAAATATCATTTTGTTCCTGTGTTAATCGCTACGTTATGTGTGTCGGTTTTGGTCAGCATGGTGGCAGTATGTGCCGTGTCACCCATGAGAGATTTGCTTAGTGCACGCTATTTTTTGCCTATGCTTGGGTTCTGCGTGGGAGGTATTCTTGAGAGCAATAGCAAAGCTTTAGATACTTATTATATGGGGCTTTACCATCACCATGCACTTTATGACTATTTGTTGGGTAACGGTGTTTCTCATCCACGAGCAGTTCGTTTTTTCATGAAGCGCGCCATAACACGTTCACTCTTACCTTCAATCGGGCGCATGTCTTACATTGCTGTGAGCACGACTCCCATGGTGTTGTGGACGATGTTGTTGGCTGGTGCAAGCGTCTATGATGCCGTATTTGTGCAACTTATTGCTATTGCGACGATGCTTGCGGCGGCTCCTTTAGCACTTATTTTCAGCTTGTTCTTGACTCGGCGTTATGCTTTTGATGCGTATGGACGTCTACTCCCTAAGGAAAAAATCGTGAAAGACGAGGAAGAGGCGTAACTGAATGATTAATAAAAAAAGTTAAACCATAATGAGGTTATGGCTGAAAGCGTAGCAAAATAGCTACCTTTGCTACTCAATTTTATGCATAGCATGACAATTAAGGAAGTGATTTGTGCCCTTGAGCGATTTGCACCTCTGCCCTTGCAAGCTGACTATGATAATGCAGGCTTGCAAGTTGGATTAACAGAAGTGGAAGTTTCAGGGGCTTTATTGTGTCTTGACGTGACGCCTGCAATCATAGATGAGGCCGTTGAGAAGCAGTGTAATCTTGTGGTTGCACATCATCCTTTGATTTTTCACAAACTGAAGCGGATTGCCGATGAGAACGAAGTGCAGTGTGTTGTGCGCAAAGCTATCGAACAACATGTTGTGGTTTATGCAATGCACACCAATATTGACAGTGCGCGCGGTGGCGTGAATTTTAAGATTGCCGAGAAGTTAGGGCTAACGCAAACGCAATTCTTTGGGCATCAACAAACCGTTGATGGTGTTGATGGAGGCGATGGCATTATAGGTGAATATCCAACGCCCTTAGCTGCAGACGATTTCGTTTTGCAACTTAAAAGGAAATTTGATGTAGAATGTGTGCAATGCAATGCGCTTTTGCATCGTCCCATTCGGCGTGTTGCTGTTTGCGGTGGTGCAGGTTCCTTTTTGTTAGAACAAGCGTGGAGATGTGGTGCCGATGCCTTTATTACGGGCGAGATGCACTATCATGAATATTTTGGTTACGACCAAAAACTGCAAATCGCCATCATCGGCCACTATCAAAGCGAGCAATATACGACAGAAATATTTCAAACAATCATAACGGAGCAGTGTTGTGGCGTGCGATGTGTTCAAAGCGCTATTAACACTAATCCCATTATTTATTTATAAAAGATATGGCAAAGAAAGAAGCAGCTGACTTGTCAGTAGAAGAGAAATTGAAGACGCTCTATCAATTGCAAACAACATTGAGTGGCATTGATGAAAAGAAGGCTTTACGCGGAGAGTTGCCCTTGGAGGTTCAAGATTTGGAAGATGAACTCGAAGGTTTGAATATTCGTGTGGATAAAATCAAGCACGATATTGCCGATGCAGAAGATGCCATCCATGGCAATCAGCAGCTCATTCAAGAGGCGCAAAAGAGCGTAGAGCGCTATCAACATCAGCTCGACGAGGTGAAGAACAACCGAGAATATGACACGCTGACGAAAGAAATCGAGTATCAATCGTTGGAGATTGAGTTGGCCAATAAGAAGATTAAAGAGGCTGCCATGGCGATTGACGAGCGCAAACGCGACTTGGAAATGGCGCAGCAAGCTATCTCAGAGCGGCAGATTGACTTGGATGAGAAGCGCGAAGAGTTAGATGAGATTATGCAAGAAACGCGTGAGGAAGAGGATAAGCTTAAGGCACGTGCAAAAGAACTTGAGCTGAAAATCGAACCACGTCTGCTGACAAGTTTTAAGCGCATCCGCAAGAATGCACGCAACGGATTGGGCATTGTTTATGTGCAACGTGACGCGTGTGGTGGCTGCTTCAATAAGATTCCGCCTCAGCGTCAGTTAGACATCCGCATGCACAAAAAGATTATCGTATGCGAATATTGTGGTCGTATCTTGGTCGATCCTGAGTTAGCGGGCGTAACAATTAGCCCCGCAGCTACGGAAGAGAAGCCCAAGCGCGTTAGACGCACAACACGAAAGAAGAAAGACGCACCCGCCGAAGATTAATCTTGTGGCAGTAATCGTCGATGAAGTGTGAAGAGGGATATGTCAACTTGTGACAGCAGCCATCTTGTGTGTCCACTGAAAAATGGGTATTCACGAGGCCTTGACACTTGCTCAGCAGGTTGATATAACCTTTTCGACTTACTTAAACCTTGTCCATCACATGACGTTAATTCAAGAAGATGTCAAAATATAATATTACAGAAAAGAAAAATAAAGTTCAGGCTAACCCTGTGTTGATGCGTGCCGTAGTGAAAGATGAGTTAGAGAAGGGCATCTATCAATGCATTGTGGTTGAGAAAAAATATAAGGAACCGGGTTATAACCTCAAACGTTTGGCGCTCGATTTAGGTACCAATACGCGTTATATCTCGGCAGTATGTTCCGAACGATTCCACACCAACTATTGCAGTTTGGTGAATGCAGAGCGCATTCGCGAGGCAAAAGTCTTGCTAACCACCGAAGACTATGCGGGCTGCACAGCCGAAGAGATTGGCGAGCTGGTGGGATTCAACAATCGACAGAGCTTTTACGGTGCGTTTTTCAGACACGAAAAAACCACTCCCGCACAATATCGAAAGGACAATAAGCCCGCCCAAACCTCAAAAAAGGTGTGATGTTGGTGCTTTGGTGCCTTCATTTCGCAAGCGAAGCACGTCTGTTGCATTTCAATCCTGCTTTTTAACGCATGAATAAGATTAAAAAAATTGTACTCACTGGTGGACCGTGTGCAGGCAAGACCACTGCTTTAGTGAAAGTGATAGAGCATTTCTCGAGCTTGGGTTATAAGGTGTTCACCATCCCCGAAGTGCCCACGATGTTCAGCCAATCGGGTATGGACTACTTGACGAAGAACCGTGCCTTGTTTTATGAAGGCGAGAAGGCCACGCTCGAAGTGCAATTAGCTTTGGAAGACAAGTTTCAGCGCATGGCAGAGCAATGCGATGAGCCCACGGTGATTATCTGCGACCGAGGAGCCATGGATATATCGGCCTATATGCAGCCGCAGCTGTGGAAAGACATTACCACGGCGGTGGGTACCTCGACAACCGAACTGCGCGATCATCGCTATGATGCCGTGCTCCATTTGGTTTCGGCCGCCGATGGTGCCGAGAAATACTACACCACGGCCAACAACAGACAGCGCACAGAGGGGCTTGAGATGGCGCGCGAGGTGGATAAGAAGGTGATTAACGCCTGGACGGGGCATCCCCATCTGCGCGTAATCAACAACCACGAGGACTTCAACAACAAGCTGCATCGTGTGCTGAAAGAAATTTCGAGCGTCTTGGGCATTCCGCAACCCATTGTCGAGGAGCGGAAATATGTGGTTGAGTTGGTGGGCGAAATTCCCCATTGCATTGAGAGCGAAATCACCCAAACCTATCTCGTTGCCGAGCCGGGCTGCGAGGTTCGTCTGCGTCGACGAGCGTGGCAGGGGAAGAATGTCTATGTGCACACCACGAAGAAAAATCTGGCCAATGGCGAAGAGTTGGTGACCGAGCGGCAGATTCGCAGCAATCTCTATCAATCGTTGTTACAACAGGCCGATCCCTATCGGCAGGAGATTCAAAAGACGCGCAAGAGTTTCATTTGGAAAGGACAATATTTTGAATTAGACAATTTTCAGCGTCCCGTCAGCGGCTTGATGATTTTAGAGACGAAAGGTATTACCGAACAAGAGGCTGTGAACTTTCCACCATTCATCAAGGTGGTGAAAGATGTGACGGGCGATGCGCACTACTACAACTATAATATTGCCTTGAAAGGGTAGCAAGGCAAACAAGTGCCGTCATAACTCTAAGTTTGGCGGGAAATAGTGCGTGCGTGACAAGATTTCGCTGCGGAGGCTAAAGTGCATGCTTCGCGTGGCGAAATCACAATAGAAAAGCAAAATGTAGTGCTTCGCGTAGCGAAACGGATATACTTTAATACTGATTACAGTAAAACTTCTATGTGGAATTCTTGACGCCTGAGCTTGATTGTCAAAACTTCCATGTGGAATTCTTGACGCCTGAGGTCGATTGTCAAAAATTCCATGTGGAATTCTTGACGCTCGAGGTTGATTGTCAAAAATTCCATGTGGAATTCTTGACGCCTGAGGTCGATTGTCAAAAATTCCATGTGGAATTCTTGACGCTCGAGGTTGATTGTCAAAAATTCCATGTGGAATTCTTGACGCCTGAGGTCGATTGTCAAAAATTCCATGTGGAAT